>ULXT01022752.1_pt1 | contig 165777 bp, 223 predicted proteins | sample 1961571 | NCBI WGS metagenome assembly ULXT01 (sample SAMEA4835846, study PRJEB28245) | human gut metagenome | biome: gut microbiome; material: fecal sample | place: Denmark | collected 2008
GCAGCCCTCGGAACAGCTGCAGCAGCACTTGGACCAATAGCAGTAGTAGCCGGTGTAGTCGTTGGAGGTTTATGGTTAGTAGATAAAGCATTTGACAATCTTGCAGAAACAGTAGAACCTCTCGCTGAAGGCTTATCTTCGTTGAAAGATGCAGTTAGCCACTCCTCTAAATCTTACACTGAGAATAATAAAAAGTATGGAGAGCTTGCAAAACAGCGTATTGAAGCTGATATTGAAACATATATCAAAGAACCATTTAATATACTGAAAGACGCAGCTCAAGAGCTATATAACGCATGGGACAACAGTATAAGAACTATCAATCAGACACAAGGATATTCAAAAGAAGACCTTAATAAGCTGATTGGTAATTATGCTACACGTCTAAGATCTGAAGGATTGTCTGCTGTAGTAAGCTCTGCAGATATCACAACAAATCTTAAACAGGTATTAGATGCAGGATTATCCGGTGACGTAGCAACTGAATTTGCATATGAAGCAACTAAACTTTCAGCGGCAGTACCTACACAAGATTGGTTTGGATATGCATCTACATATGCATCTGTAGCAGCACAGCAGATTGAAGCAGGTAAGAGTCAATCAGAAGCTATCGCATATGCAAGTCAACAACTTGAATCATTTGCAAGTAATGTATTGTATGCAAGTAGACAAATATCTGGTGGATTCTCAACAGGGCTTAAGAACGCAGAAGATCTTTTCTCTAAAGCTGTTAAGATTTCAAATGCAGCTCATACCAATAACCAAACAGAAATCAGTGGTGTATTAACAGCTGTATCCGCAAAAGTAGGAGCAGTAGCACCTGATCTTGCATCGTCCATCATTGATGCTGTATACAGTGCTGCAACAGGTGGCAATAGTTCTGAACTTGTAGCTTTAAGGTCACTAGCAGGTATCAATGCATCGAATACAGAATTCCTACAACAGTTTGCTAGAAATCCGCAGAGTATATTTACAAATCTGTTCAATAAACTTGGTGATATGCAACACATGTCTGATGACAACTACATGGAAGTTGCAGAAGGCTTGTCTAAGATATTTGGAATATCACAAGATGCCCTGTCTCAAGTAGATTTTAAATCACTTGCAAGTGCAATTTCACAGATGAACGTAAACAATAATTCATTAAGTGAAAATATGAAATTACTTGCATCTGGTGAGTCAACGACAACTGTTGAACAAGAAAAGATGGCTCAGATCAATCAGTATATGATTGACAATGGACTTGCATATGTAATGGACAATGAAGCCGCTAGAGCCATTCAAGAGCATATGTGGGATGAACAATTAGCACGTGAAATGCAGCAAAGTACGTATGCAGTAGAACTTAGGGGGTCTGCGATTGACTTGTTAACAGGTATCAAAAATACAGTGTTTAACATATTCAATCTAGTAGGTCTCAATATTCCAAAAGCTGCTAGTGTTATAAAGAATGTAGTTGAAGCAGTACAACAACCATCCGAACTTCGAGCAATGCTTGAAAAGGGTGCTGTAGGGACTAACCAGAAAGCTTTACAAAACTTACTTACAACTGGTAAAGATCTTAAGCTAACGAGTAGTCTATTAACTGTAATGGATAAGACTTCATCATTATTAGGTAATTATCAGTCAATGCAAAGTGCTTCTACTAAGTCATTATCAGTTGCACTTAGTTCGGCTGTAAGATCATCACTTAGTCAGAATGTATCAACTAGATATAACTGGAATACCGTAGGTAAGTCGTTTTATAATAGTATGAGCAACGCTATTAGCAGTAGTCAGCATACGCCTGCTTCTTCATTGAGTTCTAATTATGATCCAGAAGCTGCTAAAAATGCACAGACAGCTGCTCGTCTTGATAGAATGATATCTACTATGGATAAGTTTGTTGAAGAAGGCAAAAGTTATGAAGAGTGGAAATCAACAGCTAAACAGTATGGTATAGCTGATTTTAGTTCGGCATTAGATGATGCAGGATACGAAGAAACAAATCTTCAAGATATATTTGAAACACAGCAGAGTGTGCAGTCCGTACAAGAAGCAATCAGACGTAACAAACGTGAAGAACAATTCTGGGACAACATGGAAGCATATACACTACAGTTTATTGATCTTGTACAGAATGTTACTAACAAGTGGCTGGAAGATATTTACAATGCAAATCAGAAATGGTATAATGATTGGGTTAACTATTGGATCAAACATACACAGTATTCTGCAGCGTATGATCATTCATCTGTATTGAAAGTACAGCAGAAAGAAAAGAGTAAGTCACAGGATGCTGTTTATGCACTTGCAGAAGCACTTACAAAGAACGCAAATGATTTGCTAGATCCTACAGTTCAAACTAATGCAATTTTAGCACAGATCTTGATTGTAGTAAATGCAATCATGCAGCAGAACGATAAAGCTACAGAAAAAGCTGGATCGTCCTTACCTGATACATTGTCAGCACTTGCAATGGGTCTGACCAATAAATAGAAACTACGAAAGGAATGATAATAAGTATGAACATCTTACGAATATTTGGACCAAAGAACTTCACAACACTTAAGAAACAGAAAGATAAGAATTTACCGTCAGGGATGACTGTAGATGAATACATTAGAAAAGTACATTCGATCAATACACAGAAAAGTATCAACGCTGAGATAATTAGGGACAAATTATCCATGGAAGATGCCTGTAAGACCTTAGAGTCTTATATGTATTGTGTAAGATCATATAAAGATTGCAGTCACATGTGTCAGATATGTCCATACTATGTTGATGATGCACAGATTATAGAAGCACTTGAGTTATCACTTGGTGCACTTGAAGTCATCAAAGATTGGCAGGACAATGATACATGTAGAGAAGAAGATAGGAGGAACTAGAACGTGAATTTATCCGTATTTCCTGTATATAGTACAAATATATTCCCATTAGCTAATGATTCTAAAGCTGGTGGACAGCTGATGACTGAGTACAACCTCACATCTAGAGAGTCTGTAGGTACATGGGAACAGGTTAATTATCGCATTGGACCGTCATTTTGTCATTCAAAAACTGATTTCAAAGTTACACAGCAAACAGATGGTGCTGGTACAATTATTAGTAACACAACACTTGAACTATCAAGTGGTCGAGCTGTTATCAATGGTCACTACATAGAATCACTAGAAAATGTACTCATTGACCTACTTGACCTTAATCAGAAAGCCAAACTTGAAGGTACACAAGCTCTCAAAGGTGCATTAACCATTGGACTTCGTGCAATGTATAGCACAGAAGCAACTATGGCGAATGCAATGATGAAAGATAACAAAGACGAAATCTATGAAGGTATTCAAGTAGTTGTATTGCCTAGTGAACAATTTAAACTACCTGAAGATGTACCTAGCAATCCTGATAAGGTAACAGCACACATCAAACTTGCAACATTCAATTTTACAAATGGTGCAATAAACACAGTAGTAGACAATTTCCCTCAGCGTATACAGAATACATCTGCTGAGCGTATAGCTAATGTAGATAAACTTGTGTCAGATCTTTATCTTACAAAGAATGGATTGAATCCTAAGAAACTATATGTATTCTCTGGTAAGGGTACAGACGAGAACGATAAAGATACCTGGTGTGAAGCACAAGATTCATTAGTTGTATGGGACAGAAATCCTGAGTTAACTACTGAAAAATCTGACTTAAAACAAGCACAATTTGGTACTTCCACAAAGGGTTATACACAGCTTTACCTGCCACATAAACAAGTAGACGGAATGACTACAACAGACGGAAGAGCTCAATTCTTTAAAGATCGTGTAGTCAATCTTCCACTTGCAAATTACAGTGCAGGGACACCGGGTACTGTTGATAAAGAATATACAAACCATATCAAACAGGTCGCAAAACAAATTCAAAATATTTATCGTATGCCTGGAGGAAAGCAGGTAGGATTCGTGAATGACCTTACGAATCCAAATATAGGAGAAGATCCACTTTACAGTCTACCTGTTATCAATGCTGCATGGAACATCGGTGATTATGTAGTAGTTAAATATGATGGAACACTTGAGTCTACAACCATTGAAGGAATTACAGCACCTGCAACAATGTATGTAGTGCTTCCAGGACTTATCACTAAGTTCAAATTCTTGACAAAGGTATCTGATTCAGATGTAGTGCCTAAATCTCTTACAGGTATTAGACTTGGGAACGAAACAGGTAAGTTCGGAGATGAAATCAACACAACAGATTGGGATGTATACTCTAATTACTTCGTATACAAAGACATGCGAGGAGTTCCAAATGTAGATTACTTCGTTATTACAATTCCAACAGATGAAGATAACGATAAGAAATATGACAAGTATTACTTTACAGTAAGCGAAGCAGGAGATCATGAGTATTCAGAACCTGTATGGCTAACAGGTCAAATGACACTTGCAACTGACTCAACCATCGGTGGATTTTACAATGTAACAGATTCTAACTTAGATCAGGGATACGTATATCTAGATGAATCTGGACATTTAGTACTGCTCGACTACAGCCTACTCCGTTCAGGTGTGCTAGCATATCAGCTTGGGTCTGATTACGATAGCGGTTCAGGTCTTACAGCACAAGAAGTACAGAACGGATTAGACGATTATGTAAATGATCGAGTAGCATTTGGAAACGCAGATCACATTGCAAACGCTGCTAATCCAAGAGTTATCAACGTAACTATCAACTTAACAGACGAAGATACAGATACTGTAATTACTCTAAAGGACATTGATAGTCGTTTCAACACATCTGTTTATCTACACATCACAGGTACTGCAACATCTAAATGTGTTATCAATTTGTTAGATTGTCAGAAGATTAGAATAGACAGTAACATTGGTGGATCTCCCACTATTAACTTGAAGCGATGCTGTTTATACTATGATTCAAACATCATTGAATACCTGAATGAGATTGAAGGAATGTCTTTATGGTATGAGAAATTCAATGAAGATGATGCAAACTTATTAGTAGATAACATGACTGTAAGAGAATGCGATGCTCCAATCATTCCAGATGACGTAGATTATTGGAATGAGTCAACACCAAATGATAACCATTTCATGTTTGCTTTACAGAGCATCACGTTCGGACCAGATGGTAATATCATTGGATGCGGATTATATGTTAAGAACGAAACATCGGCTAATATTTCAGAAGGTCAGTTTGTCATTGCATCCGAATTTACACTGCCACAAGGTGCAGGATTAACATATCCTAGAAATAGACTTGTCAAACAGATCAAAGTATCAGGATCGTTTGTAAATGCATATGCAATAGATAGTCCAACCGGACTCATGGTACTTGATACAAACTTCACAGCATTAACAGAAGCATATAATTCTTATGACACATCCAAAACATGTAAAGGAAATGTAGCATTCTTAGTAAATGCACGTGCAGTATCAAATGTAACAGGTCTTGAGATAGGTCAGACAGTTGACGGCTGGGAATCTAATGCATTTCATTATTTCTCAGGGGTGGTGATTTAATATGAGTTATATTCATGATATCATAAAAATCAAATATGTAAGAGAAGGCTGGTTACCAAACTGGCCTTATCATTTAATATCTGATCAAGAGATGTGTGATGCATTTTTGAAACAGGACATTCGAGTAATCCCACAGAGTCTATTCCTTGTCGACAGTTATGATAAACTAAGTACTTATCTAACTAACATGAAGGGATACAGTGGATATATGATGTCAAATTATATTGTCCCATATCTTAAAGCATGTAGTGATTATGACTTTAAATGGGATGAAGAGTTTGCACATGCTATCACAGATCTTGTTGTCGGGTTGCATAACCTATGTAGCACCTTCAGCAAGGAAGTTGAAACCAATCCGGAGGCAAGTTTACCTGACTGGGTTTACAGCTACATGATCGGGCGAGTATTTGGTCCTAGATTCAAAGACGATGATCTAACAAACGTAAGAGAATTACATGATCTTTTCGTACTATTAGATCTGGTAGAAGCTAACTCCTCTACAGTAGATAATCTAGAAGATGAATTCACACCGATTGCAGGGTATGCTTGTTATCAAGTGTCTAAACGATGGATTGCTAAACTTCCAAATGACCAGAAAAGACCTTATGGAATGTTTGGTGAACCTCATGTAATAAAGTCCTTAAGATTACAGCAAGATGATTTAATCAGCTAGGAGGTATAGACATATGTCACAGTTCTTACAAATTACCGATGATTATACACTTGGAGAACTGTCTGACCGAGTAGGCGACAGAAATGTACAGTATTTTCTAGCAACCAATAACTTACAGCGTAGTCCAGATATAGGACAAGCTTTTAGCAAACGAGTTCAGAATATATATGAAACTACAGCTGAAACAGACTGGAAGCGAAAATCTGCTATTCTTAATAAGTTTGTAGATGATAGTGATGTATTTGAAGAAGCAGCCCTCATGGATGAGGATTCCTGGAAAGTAATGAGTCAGCTTGGTACATTTCCAGACATGTTAAGAGTACCTGAATCTATCACACTTCCAGATGCATCAGATGTATTAGGAAATGGGACAGCTATCGGTAAAGAAGTATACAGACAGACAATGGTGAGTTTATCAACATATCCGCATACAGTTAATCCTGAGATATTCAATACTTATTCTGTCATCAAAAGTGTAATGGTGGATGGTAGTACATCACCAGGTAGTATATTTAACAACGTATTTCCTATCCCTTGGGGAGACATCACAATATACTCACAACTGTCAGGTGAAAGCATGGATATACCAGTTTATCCTGATGAGTATGAAGATGGTAGACAAGCTACATATCAAGATATGGATTCTATTTTATATCAATATGAGCCTTGGAAAATATATACAGGATCTGGTCCAAGATCCAACACCATTAACTTCGGTACAATGCATCGAGATATGTGGAGTGGTGATCATGCAGATGGATCTGCTAATAAGCTGATAAGATTCTTTGAGTCGATGTGTTATCCAGATTATAATGGGTCTGCTGTAAACAGCGATATTGCAACACTATATGTCAAAGGGAATATTCTCATATCTGGAATCATTACAGAAGTAAGCGTCAAGTGGTCAGGTCCTATTTTACAGGATGGATGGTATGCAGCATTTGAACTATCTGTAACATTCGTTGAGATGTCTACACGACCTCTAAGCAGATCCGTAGTAAAATCGTTAGATGTTATCGGCTAGTTGATACAAATATGTAGTTTTGTACCCTATGCGAATACATCTGTACATGTAGAATAATATGTCAAACAGCATGTAATCTGCTAAAAACAGCGGTAACATGCTTGAATTATATCTATATGAGACAAAATTCATTAAGTTTTATATAAAACACAATAAATTTTGTCTCCTATCTTTAGTTTAATAAAGTAAATCGGGGTGATATATCAACCCTAACAGGTAAATTTTTTAAATATTTTCTGAATTAGACAAAATTTGGAGGTGGTTTACATGTCTTGGTCAACAGGGTGGACAGAAACTACAGAGTTATATGATATCAATCATCCATACACAGAGATTGAGTATGAAGGTATCAACTATACCAACTGTAGAGATTTCGGTCACATATCAAGATATAAAAGTCTTAGACAAGTAATACATAATCCTGTAACACAGTCAGAAAGATTCATAGCTCTTGAAACTGTAAACGGATTTAAGAGTAACGTTGAAGTTGAGTATTACGAAGTACCTACAGATCTTGAAAATAGACTAGACATCATTGCATATAAGAAACTTGGATCAGCTCAATACAGTTGGATCATCGCGTACTTTAACAACATCGAAGATGGCTTCAGCTGTTATCCTGGTCAAGTACTCATGATTCCTAAATCTGTATCATCATTATTCAGTGGTGGTGAGGTATTATCTACAGTAACAGCAACATCACTTAACTTAGGATCTGAGTAAGGAGGTCTTTACATTATGGAATTTAGAGTAGTAGAATTGCATTCTGGTAGAGTAGTTATTCAGCATGATGATGACAAATACTATGAGATGGCTATCATCGCATCTGTAAAGGAAGTTACAGAAAACACTGAGACAATTACACTTGTTAATGATATTCGTACAGACACAAGATTTGTAGGACATGGATCCATCGAATTCTTTAGAGATTGGCTGTATAACCATTATGCCGGTATACTTGTGTTTGACATTTCAGAAATTGATAGCGTCTATTCCACCATTTGGAGGTCTAAATTATCTGAACTTGGCTTTACAGATGACGGTAATGATAGATGGTCACAGCAAAGATCGTTATAATACACGTAAACATAAACTTTATATAGGAGGTACACCTAAGATGATTACAAGAAACAAAATGGCTGTTATTACAAATCATGGAGCTGACCGTGATAAGGTCATCAAGAAATGTTTAGATGAATTTGATCAGTTCTCAGATTCTCACAAAGTAGTTCAGTTTCAGCTTACAGAAGCACAGGTGATTTCAAACACGTCGGTAGGAGTTGTTCAGACTCCGCAGGGTATGATGCCTATGCCAGAATTTGAAATGCGTATCTACTGTCTTTATGAAGAAGATGCACCGGAACTTGCAGGTCAGGATGAAGCATCCAATTAACACACGGAGGGATATCACATATGTTCATCAAAAGTTTTACGGGAGAACTTGTTAACTTACTTTCAGCTAGCACCATCAGTATTGACAAAGACCTTACAACTGTAGCAGGTGCAGACAACGAACAGGATGAAGGTGAATTTTACTACGTCAACGCAAACTTCTTTGTAGGCGGCGACTCAGAGATTCGTTACACCATTGTATCAAAACCGATTGCGCATCTACCATATGATGAAGCAGTAGCATTCCATGAATCAATTCAGAATAAACTGAATGCAGCAGGGTGGGTTGTGAACATTGATATGACGCGGTTAAGCGAGTAATCATGCAGCTAGGAGATGACATTCAAGTATCTGCTTCGCAAGCTGCTAATCTCGAAGTTAGTGTTGGAGATAAACGAAGTGTAACTTACTTACAGTGCATTCCTTCTGAACAACATATAATTGTATCACATGATGTAGATTGTCAGCTTGCAATACTGTTAAAGGCACTGAATGACTTCTTAGAAACAGAGAAGCTAACTGCAAAGATTGTAATCCATACAGATAGCAAGATAAATAGTGAATAATCTTGTATAGACTCATCAAAGAAACTCTTTGTAAGTCTGATGATTGAGCAGCAAACTGCCGTATCAGATAGTTTGCTGCTTAAATTATGAGTTATTATGTAGAATATGTAGAATATGGAGGCGATCTTACATGAATGACCGCAGAGATGAATACTTAAAATATCTGAATGATCATATCAGAAATGTAAAACGTTCCTGGTATGAGCAGCTCAAACCTATCATTGAATCCGATGATACTTTCACAGAAGATGACATCAGACGTATTGAGGAATCTATAGAACATCATGATGAATCTAAGTTCTCTGTGTACGAGTGGAATGCTTATTTACAGCATTACTATCCTGTAGGTGAGGTGTCTGAGGAAGAACAGAAGAAACAAGATAGAGAATTTCAAGAAGCTTGGCTGCATCATCAACATGTTAATCCACACCATTGGCAGTATTGGGTTCTACGAAATGATGAAGATGGTAGAAAAGTTCTAGATATGCCTGTTGAAGAAGTTATCAACATGTTATGTGACTGGAACTCTTTTACTGCGAAAGAACCTGAAAACAGTCCTAGACGATGGTATGATACACACAGTCATGAAATGCTTATGTCTAAACAGACACGAGAACTTGTAGATGAATTCATTGATTACTTTAAACCATTAGGTCCAGAACCTGATGACGAGGATGAGTCTGCAGAATAATAGAGGAGGATGTTAAAGTGAAAAAGCAACCATTTTGCAACGTAACACTTGCAGGTGTAAACTTAACTGAGTTTGGTGCAGAAATTCCATCACCGTTTACATCTTTGTCCCTTGCTAACTCACAGATAACATCAATGACAAGCTTCACATTATCTATTACAGTTGGTGGTGATGCAAATAGGCGTATGAATATAGCTGCATTTGAAGCACTGCTTTATAGTGCAGCTCAAAGTGCATCTGGGTACAAAAACTCATCTGGTATACCTGTTAGCTTTGCATTTGGGTGGTTGGATGAATTTGGTAATGTAGAATCCTATACTTCCTATAGTGGATTTACATTGAACTTTACAGTTTCGACTAATGGACTTTATATGTTATATTCGCTAGAAGGGTATGCACAACTTGCACTGCAGACTAGCATGCCTGTTTTAAATATACCAGAAGTATCTGGAATTGTTCAGCCATCTGCTATTGTAGAAGCTTTAGCAAAAGCTATGAAAGCTGATAATTATTATCAGCTAGATATAGATCACAATGATGCACCAACGTATGTAAGTCATGGAGCATTGACAACTTCATTCAATAAATATGTTAGAGGAGATTACTCAGCTTCTGATGATTACGACTCATTTCCAGGATTACTTGCGTTATCTAAGTCCTACAGTCAAACACGTGATGGCGGTGGGCTCAATACGTTAAAGGCAAAGAGTCTTACACAGGTCATGAACAATGTAGATGTTTCAGAAGTATCATCCTTTTTAAAGCGAAGTCTAACAGATCATACATTACAATGTAGCTCCTTTTCTTACTGGGTAGATGAACCAACGATGGCATCTCCTGGTACGATTCATTATAAGAGCAATGCAGGTATGAATACTTCAAACTTGAAGGATACATTAGAGTATGGTACGTCAAACACAAACATATTGAAACTATCAGGTAGCTACAGCGGAGTAGCTTACAATATGTCAGACATGAACTTTTCGTCACTAGGATTTGCAGTAGACGGTAGTGGTAACGATATCATACAAAACGCAGAAGTAGTAAACAGTTGGAGTTCGTCTTTAGCTGATGTATTTCAGAGTGCTAATATCATCAATGATATCAATGCACTTGCAACTCAGTTTTCTGGTGACTTCAGCATAACAATTCCTGGAAGTGTTGCAGCTTACTCTGTAGCACAGCCGATATCTTTACTTGTACTAACAGGTAATACAGTATCCCCAATTACTGGAATATACAATATCATTGAAGTTGATCACGATATTTCAAATACGTTTATCACTACGTTAAAAGTGCAGAGACTTGTGATGTCATCTGCTAACGAGGTAGCTGCAAACCAGAATATTTTTGTATCAGGTTCAAGTAACTATAGGCGTACGATTAAGCAAACTTCTAATATCATATCACCATCTAAAGTTGATTTCGGTACATTGTATCCTGACTTTACATACTTGAGATCATTGTAGAAATTATAGTCAAAGGAGGTTATACACAATGTCACTTGACTCACTGCAAAGATATCGAATGAAAACATATGTTAACAATGAAACAAATCAGGAAGTTAAAGCTGTACGATTTGACGATAGCTTAACTTCAATCACAGAGCTAAATAAGCTAGTAACTGACACATGCTAGGACCTCGATTATTGTTCAGATAATATAAGTCCTGCAATTAAGTTACTAGATGGTGTAAAAGAAGTAGACAGATGTCATGTAGGTGATTACGTGGTAGCAATTCCTACAGGTCTATATGATGCTCATTCATATCATGTAATACATGAAAAAGAATTTGAGTCACAATACTCACTTAAAACTACTTAGGAGATGATTTTTATATGGATAGAATTGAAAACTGTATTCTCACTAATCTTACAAACCCTGTGTTACTAAAGCCATTCATAGATGATGTTAAAAGTACATCCTATCGAGTATATAAAGGATATCATCCCGGAGCTGACGTGAAAGGCACAGAATGCTATGCAATATGTCATTGTGTATGCACATATGTAGGATTTAATCAATCCGAAAAGCATATTGTAGTATTACAGTATGATCATAACATATCATTTCGATACACTAATCTCACGTCGGTAGAAGTACATTTAGGAGACCTTGTAACACAGGAAAGTAAGATAGGAGATTGTTATCAATATGTCCATATAGAAGCTTTAGATGATTTATCAAAATCTAAATGGCCTGTTAGGGTTATGGATAGAACATACTGGAAACATGATCCACTACCATACCTTAATGGGTCATTTGAATTTGATCTTAGATCTCAGTATCCTGTAAGTACTGGTGAAGTAGATCCACGATATTTATCATGGAAAGATGAATATGCATTTAAAAACACGAACATATTAGATGATGTTTAAGAGGTGACTGTAGATGGCTAAAACTCTTGTAAAGTCTGGAAAATTTACATTACGAATCGGTGCAGGAGATTGTACTCAACCTGAAAAGTATGGATGTCCACCAGATCCTGGTCACACATCTTTCTTCTGGAAGTACGGTAAAACGTGTCCTGCTGACAAAGTATGCGGAGTAGTAGTACCTTTAGGTCAGCTTTCTAAGTATCCGATTGGCTCACCTGCATTGGTTGTTGACAACGTGAAGAAAACATCTTGCTATTGCATTGTATATGATTCTGGGTCTAATACAGAGGGGTGGGGTCAAGTATCTCTCAAAGTTGCATGGTCACTTGGATACACAACAGAAGAGGCAAATGGTAAAAAAGGCCCATCAGGTGATTTTTCAATATATGTAGATGGCTCGCAGCAGGTTGATAAAAACAAGTTAGGAAGTAGTCCATCAAGTGTACAGTCTGCAGTTGAACAGGAAAGCAGAGGCGTATTCGATGGCGTAAAACAGGAGCAAAACAGCTCAACAGCTTATGGGTCAGGTATGAGCGGATACATAGAAAAATCTCAAATTAACTATAAATATTTAAAATACTTTATAGTAACACTGACACGTAACTCACCGATGCCGAATTTTGAAGAATTCAAAAAACACAATGTAGCAGGTGTTATGATAGAAGCTGGATATCTATATAATGCAGCACATGTAGAACAATACGCTAGAAACCCTCATATACATGAAATGTGTATAAATGCAGAAAAGCATAGTGTACCATTCGGGCTACAGTGGATTTGTAAAGCTAGATCTGAAGATGAAGCTAAGAAAGAGATTTATGAGTTATCATTCATGATTCGTAAATACCCTCCTGCACTTGGTATGTGGATTGCATTTAAGCTTGTAAAGTCAGTAGCTGAAAATGATAAGATAGTTGAATATTATCGTAAAGAGCTTAAGAAGTTAGGACTCGCAGGTAAGATAGGTATATATCAGACACGTGGTGAACTTAAAAATATCAGCTGGGAGAAGACTCATTATAAACACTGGAAGTTATGGCTTAATGAACATGTACAGAACATTGATGATGTAAACAAACTATTAGAGCCTAGTATGTTTACCATTGGTACGTCTAAGCAGGTAACTTATGCAAAGAACAGTGGTAACGTCATAAACAGTGGTGGATCGTCAGGATCATCTGCAATTGGGTATGTGAAGCCGACAGCTGTATATGGAGCTCCTTACGTTACACATAGAGGCTACAAGATAAATGCAAATGGACTAACACCATCTAAAGGTAGAATATCGTTTGGTGGGCATACAGAGACATACTACTCTCAGAGAGTATTACCTGGAGGCGGATTGAGTATTCCAGGACGACATGTTGCGTCTGATGGTACTATACGAGATAGTTCAGGATATATTTGTGTTGCAAGAGGTGAAGGTTCTACTAACCTGCCAAAAGGCACAACACTTATGACCTCACTTGGAGCTGCGAAAGTTTATGATAGCGTGGCCGGCACGAATAACATCGATCTGTATGTGGATTGGTAGTAGGTGTGGTAATGTATCATCAATGTAAATTGGTTAGTACACTAATCGTTATAATATACAAGTAACACATACATAATCTATCAGAAATTCAGATATTGACTTCTGAATAAATTTATGCTATAATATACATGTAGATAACAAAAGATAAGTTTTTAACATACATGGAGGATATAGAATATGATGAATACTTATATAAATGGAGATAATATACATTTTCAAGGTCAGAAGTTAAATGTTCCTGATGAGCTACTTAACATGATCAATGTAGATGATGACTTAGGTGAATTAAGATTTGATCCTACTTATTTTGATGATTCCATTGAAGTAAAAACTCGTCAATCAAAAAGACGTGTAGCAGCTTACAAGATCGATGATAATGGAAACGAAATAAAAGGAACTCGTGGAATTTTCAGTTCAGGAGCAGAAGTTGGTAGAGTTATAGGAATAGACACAATACTATTAAATAAACATATCAAATGGAAGTCACCTGTCAAAGCCAATGGTGCTAGATGGATGGTAGAAGACATTACAGATAAGTGGGACGATCGCTGGTATGAAAGTAAACAGGAGGTACAGAAGATGAATGAAGTAATGATGAACACACAGGTAACAGAGAAAGTTAAAGCAGAGGAATGGAAAGTAATCAGCAAACATTTTCCTAACTACGAAGTATCGAACTTAGGAAATGTTCGTAAACTGGTTAAAGGTGAATACAGACCAGTTAAAACCAAACTTGTTAAACAGTATGGTAAGATGACACCTGCATTTTATGCATACAATGCTGAACTTGATATGAATGAGTTGTTCTATGTAGGTCAGACAGTAGCTAAACTATTTGTACCAAAGACAGATAAAAAGGATAATGACATTCGATTCAAAGATGATGATAAGATGAATGTCTCTGCAGATAACATCGAGCATAGACACACAGTTAAGTATCCTACATTTGGTAGAAAACGTGCAGCTAGACCAATTGAAGCATTTCAGTGTGAGGAAAGGGGTCATGAGATTGCAGGAACACGTCATAGATTTCATGCGATAGCTACAGCATCTGATTTCTTACATTGCTCAAGAACAACTATTGCTAATCACCTTAAGACAGGTGAGAAAATCAACTGTGGAGACTACAAAGGATGGTATGTAGAAGATAGTATCCGCCGTCCAGGTGACTTAAATAAATAAGACATTTTCAATTAAATCGTTAGATTCCTTTCAATAGGCTTGCAGGTTAACAGCATCTGTAAGCCTAATTTATATGTATACGAAAGTATATAGAAAGGATTTGAGATAGCATGATAGCACAAGCTTCAATAGGTGGAAACGGACAGGTGTATGACCCAAATCCAGGTAACCAAACTGGAAAGGAATTGAATATCAAACCATGGTACAGCAGACCCTGGAGTTGTGTGCTTAGGCATCCGGATTTTACAAAAGCTCAAAAGATTGCTATCTTACAGAGAGACGCATGTAAAAATCCAAATATAGGATATGACTGGAATAGAAGAACTACATACTATACGCAGTTATCTAGAGTCAACTGGAATCCGTCTGCTATTACAGCAAAGTGTGATACAGATTGTTCTGCTTTAACATGTGCAAATATCAATGCTTGTGGACATCTTACTAATGATCCTAGACTTGCAAGTTTAGGTCAGCTATCTACACATTCTATGAGATCTGCGTTACAGCAGATAGGATTCAATCTTCTTACAGATAGCAGGTACTTAACATCTGATCAATACTTGTTACCAGGTGATGTTCTACTTAATGATGGAGCTCACGTAGCTGTTAATCTAGACTCGGGACCTAAATCAGGTTCTACTGTTATCATATCAAATGGGGAAGGTAGCATAGAGGGTGGAGTATCAGGTGGTCTTCTTTATGATATAGAAAACGACGAGGATGATGCTATTCTTAGAGAGATAGGGTACTGGACAGGTTCATCTCCTACTAAGAATGCTACCAGTTATCCTTTGACCGTTATAAATTATACAACAGCTCTCGGTGCATTCTTCGCAGGATTCATTGCAACTGACGGATCTTCAAATGGTTCGTCGGCAGATGTATCAGGTATATCTAATACAGTAGCAAAACAAACTATTCAATTTTTAATGAGTAAGGGTATGAATCTCGCAGGGGCATGTGGATGTGCAGGTAACATAGAACATGAATGTGGCTGGAACATTGCTGCAGAGGAGAAAGGTCCACCGTATGAAGGACGAGGTATTGTTCAGTGGTCTTTTGGAAGACGTGTAGCGATGATACGTGCAGTGCCGGATTGGAAAACAAACTTAACAGGGCAGCTAAATTTCCTGTGGGGTGAGCTTTCAGGTGCATACAGATCACGTGTATTAAATCCGATACTAGCGGTTCCTAACACAGAAAGTGGATGCAGAGAAGCTGCTAAAATATGGTGCGTATATTATGAAGTACCTGCTGATAGATTCAACCAAGCTATTAGACGAGGCGATACAGCTGTTAACAACTATTTTAAGAAAGCAGCTACGCAACTTTAGGAGGTGTTTAAATTTACATTATGAGTAAAGTAACTGTAGGAAATTCATTTTCCAATTCAAGTACAATCACTCCAGATAATTTCATCAAGATAGATGGATTAAAAGAAGAGGTTATAGTAGATATGTCGCAGGAAATATGGCGGACTGCTATTGACCCATCTATGCCATCTAGAACATGTGCTCCTTGGGACTTTAGCATGTATGAAGTAAGTAATTACGGAAGATGTAGACGTAAACTTCCAGACGGTAAATATCGGTACATCAAAGGATCACTTGCAGGTCCAAAGATAACTCAAGGACGATATCAATACATACAGGTGCAATTGACGACTAAGTGTGGTCCAGTTACAAAACGAATATCCGTACCCCTTGGAAGACTTATTGTAATATCATTCATAGGGAAGCCTTTACCTAAAGGATGGATTGTTCGTGTAAAAGATGGGGATAAACGAAATCTAAGAATCAGTAATCTTAAAGTTATGAACAAGGTACACGACTGGGTCAGCAATGATTGGACATGTGTTAATCCTAAGAATAGATCTGAGCATCTCAGTAATATTTTCTTAAATTGGCCTGTAACTATTCATGATAAGAATAACATCATTGTAGCTACACATCCAAGTACATGTGTGTATATGAAAGTAAGGGGACTGCTGCCAAAGGATTTCTACATTGATGACAAGAACATCGTTCATCCATACTCATTTTTGAAGTATGTATGCGAAAGATGTTTACGTCAAGGTAAGACGTATAAGATCCCGTTCACAATCACCTTCATTAACCATGAAAGGAACGAAGTGTAATGTTTATCTATGGGTATGTAAAAGATTACAGATACACAGGAGATGGTACATTTGAAGTTCAGGTAAGAATTCCAAATATCCATGGTCCTTATAAACAAACATCAAGCAGAGGTAAGAAGCTGTATGTAAAAGACGAAAACTTACCTTGGTATCCGTCTATCCTAATGCCACATCTTCCTCGTGAAGGTGAAGTTGTATTGTTATCATCTACAAACAGTACAATGAACGATCTCGTGGTTTTAGGACTTACAGGCGGGTCTTATTGGAATGGTGTTACAGAATTGGAATGATGAGGTGATCTCATGGCTAAAACTAACTCGATTGCTTTTCCTAACATGTTTTCAGTCAGTCGTAATAGAGTAAATACCTATGAGGATGATAAATCGGTTGTCAACAGAACTCGATTACTCATATTGACTGACCCTACTGAACTTTATCATAATCCTCAGTTTGGTGTAGGTCTTAAAAAACATCTTTGGACTTACAATAATGAAAACAGAAAATCAATCATTCAAGATGAAATCAAAGCACAGTTACGATTGCATGAACCATATGCTATTGCAGATGATACTCAATTCTCTGATGGATTATTGTTTACTGGTTCATCTAGTGACAATGATATCGAAGAGATAAGAGAGATCAATCATCTCAAAATGACATGTGCTATCAAAACTGTTTATCAAACTACAGCGGAGGTGAATATAGATGGCGACAACATCAGACGGAACATCTAGAGGTATCGTTAAATATACATCTAGAGATTACAAGTCTGTTATCGAGGATTTTCAGTCTGTTAGTAAAACACTTACAGATTTGTGGTATCCTGAAGCAGATGCAGATCCCGGATATGTTCTAATGGTCTATCTTGCATCTGTTGCAGATATGCTTGGAATCAATGTAGATATACTTGCAAATGAGTTGTTTGCTCCAAGTGTACAGCAGCGTAAGAATGCGGAAAAGATATTCGGACTTATTGGATACGAATTAGGATTTTGGACAGCTGCAAGAACAGAGGTAACGTTTACCAATAACGGGACAGAAACACTTACACTTGATTTTGGATTCAATGGTGCAAACTTCTGTACATTGAATGCATACACAGATATTACAAATACATCAAGAGTAATAACTTATAACGTGCTTCCGCTCACCAACACATATGGTGCTAATGAGTCAAGGAGTAGACGATCAGTGCTTACAGAGAACTTGAACATATTTGCAGATACTGATCAGGTACATCTAGAACCTGGTGAAAGTATTACTCGTGTAGCTATTGAGGGTGAACTTCGTAGTTACTCCATATCTGTTGAACAAGTGAAGAAGAATAATTACATTATTGATTTACCATCACAGCACTTGGATACAACAGCTATCTGGGTGAAAGCTAAATCTAGTTTAAGCGATGATGAATTTCTGTCTACGCAGTGGTTACAGTGTACGTCTGCAGCAGAGTTCATTCAGCCGGAACCACGATTTGCAGTAAGCTATGATTCTTATTCAAATGCACAGATACAGATAAGTAACTACTTAAATCAGCTGCAGAATTACGACAGTAACTGGTTAGTTATTTACTGGATTGACTGCTCAGGTATCATAGGGTGCGTAGGTACAGATGTATTAACTAACTTCCTACCTGCTAAGACTCAGAATCTACCAGATGATGATTCAATACTTACAATATCAAATCTAAGCAACACAGTTCAGCTGCCACATACTTATACAGTAACAGGTCAATCTCCTGAAACTGCTAAGGAAGCCTATTACAATTCCAGAAACTACATCAATACATTTGATAGTTTAGTAACATTACCTGATTACAATCGATTCTTAAACAGAGAAGCAGGTGTTGATACAGGACTTGTAATCGACTGTCAGAAAGCACTTGAGATTAACCTTGCTATTTACAATGATGAAAATCTTACAACAGCTCAAAAGTCTAAGAAGTATATTACGAATTATGACTTTCCTGAAGGCGACCCTATATTTGATTGGGAACAGGTTCTGCAGTTAGGATTTGATCCAACAGATCCACAGAAATTTGTGTTTGCAGCTAACTTCAAGACATATACAGCGATGTGTTTTGCAATACACAATGATTTCCAAAACAGTGTATGGGGTCAAGGTCAATCTTCTATTGCACAGATTAAAAAATCACCAAAATTTGTTCAGTATAAACCACCTGAGCAGTTTAACAACAACGTTATTCGTGACTACAGGCCGCTACAAGCAATGTCTGTAGAGTTACAATGGGGATACTTAAGAATATTTCCATTTTACGTTGTAGGCACGATAACGCCTCATAGACCTGTTACAAAAGATGTAGCTAATACTCTTATTAAGAAAGCAAAAGAAGCTCTTAGACTTTATTTTGCACCAGCTAACAGGCGAATAGGAGTCATGCCAACATTGATGGAGATCATCGATGTAATAGAAACTTCAGACGATAGAATACGTCATTTTGATCCCGGTTCTGTACTAACAGGTAACTACGGTGTTATCTGGAAAGATTGTGATATAGATTATTTTAATGCTATCAGTTTCGCTAGATTTAGTGATCCTGGTGACAGCAGCACCAATATCAGAATCCATCCTACCTACATCGTTAAATAACTATAGATACAGAATACAATAAGAAGAATAAGAGGAGAAGAAATAATATGAAGAAAGTACTTAAACAAAACCAAGTTACAGCAATCGGTAAAATTGTCACAAACCTCGAAGTCAACCATGAAGTGTTTGGTGAAAAGATGTATGTATGTGATGTTGAAATTGAACGTAAATCAGGTCAGGTGGATACAATTCCTGTCATGGTAAGCGAACGATTGTTAGAGCATGACCTGGGAGATTATTACGACCGCATGTGCAGAATATGTGGTACATACAAATCTTACAACATCCATCCGGAGAACGGCAAATCTAGATGTTTCCTTACCATATACGCAGCTGTGTTCGAAACAGATCTGGATAACGAGGATCTTGCAAATGGTAATTTTGATTACACTCAAAATGATATTCACCTTATTGGATACATTTGTAAATCTCCTACATTCCGTATCACACCTAGAGGTCGTGAAATTGCAGATTGCATACTTGCGGTTAACATGCCATATGGTAAATCTGTCTACATTCCGTGTATTGCATGGGGCAAGACAGCTAGATGGTTAGGACGTCAGGAAGTCAGCACATGCTTAGAACTCTTCGGTAGAATTCAGTCACGTGATTACACAAAGTCATATGACAACGGTGACTCAGAGATTCGTACAGCTTACGAAGTATCTATCGGTAAATGTCGTATATTTGATGAAGAGTACGACAAAGACGGTTATTTCGAGGATGATAATGAGTAATCTCATTTCATAATAAATTTATCCATTTTTAACCTCAGAGGCTGGGTAGTAAATACCTGGCCTCCTTGTATATTTCAGGAGGTAATATGTATGAACTTCAAAGATATTTCATTACCAGATATATATCTGCAATCACATGATTTTAGATTCTTTGTAGATTGGTTCAATAAATCTCTTACTAAAATCAAATATGATACAGAAAATATGGCTGATCTATATGACCCTTTGAGAATCCCTAGAGATCTGTTATGGATGCTCGCAGACAGTATGGGCTTCGTCTACGATGATAGATTACCAGCTGCATTCAATCGACTTGTACTCTTATATTTTATGTCTATGATAAAGCATAAGGGCAGCAAAGATGGAGTTACGCTAGCAGCTGAAGTGAATCTTGCCCAATTCAATATTCTGAACTATGGTAAAGAGAAGACAATTCTATATGACAGATTAGAGGATACGTCTGTACCTGTAAATGCTGTGTACGTAACACCACATACCGAGAAGGGATACATAGATGTTGTTTATTTTTCTACAGATAGACCGATTGATGCTTGTATCGAATATGTACGTCCGATTGGTATGTACCTATTTCAGAATGCAGGTGTTAGATTTGATGCACGTACAAAAATATCTGTAGATGCACGATTAACTAACACAAAAGATATGAATGTATCCATTGGACCTACACACATTGGTCATTATCGCAGAGACGATTATGCTCGTATGCAGCACATGTCAGATGAAGAAGAGTACGAAATCAATCAGGAAGATATTCGTCATCCTGTTTATTATCGAAATGCAAAGGCTGATGAACCAGATCCGTCTATCAATGCAGGATGGCGTTCTTTATACTCGTTACAGATGTCAAACAACGAGCATATTGTAAAGTCCTTAATTGATCCAATATTTGATATAGGATACGGTCCTCAAGATGTCAATGAACATTATCCTGATAACTATGTTAAACCTATGTATCAAGATAAACCTACTTGGAACTTACGTCTAAATCGACAACTTGAACGAGAAATTGATGCAGCAGTATATACAATGGAAGACGATAAGTCTAAGGACATCTTGCATCCTACACCGGCTGTTAATCCAAGAATGGTTAAAGTTGGAGACGCAATTGCTACAAATGATGCTAATACAGAATACATTCATATGGACAAAGACGGTCATAAAATCAAAGATGATGGTAAGTACTAAACCTGATTCTATACCTTCTCTAATCTTGAAACATATTAAGAACTGTGAGGTGATTATTGCATGTCACATACTAAAGTTCCAATCATTGGATCCGGTAAGTATGCAAAACCCTTAACAGATGAGGAGAAACAGCGAGATGATGTAGGATTTACCAATCCAAATCTTCACAGACGTGTAGACCCAAAAGATCCTGCAGATCATCCTGAAAAATCACCTCGTGACTATAAACTAAGTATTCAAGGGCTCTATTCATTGCGTACAACTACACGGAATATACATGATGAAGAGTCTAACGAAGAAGAAATTCCTTAAACGCTTGGAGGTGGATTGTTGATATGAGTTTAAATAATGATATACTTTCAGCGTCTAAAAGGATTCCTGTAAGACATAATGTTTCAATGAATGTTATTGATTTGAAGACACGACAAGTAGTGTCAACGCATACAGGTCATAATGCATCTACAAACGGATTGCTTACAGGTATTGGTCATTATTTAACAGGTGATGGTATATTAAATCAGGGATGGTCGTTGCTTAATCAATATGTGCCTAAGTATATTTCACTAGGTACAATGGGTCTCATCAATCAGGATGAGGATGAAAACGGATATCCTGCCGGTATTGGTGTTGTAGACGGTACAGAAGAGAAACGATTCATTGACTATATGGTACAGTGCCCGAGTTTTGGTGCAGACGGTTATGATAAGAACCTTAATAACAACAGAAAGTACTTAGGACTAGGTCCGATGTATTCCAATAGACCTGGAACAGGTACAGTTAACTGTGAGCTAATAACTCCGAGTTATATGCGATCTGAAATCTCATTTAGAGATGTTGTACCTGAAACAGAATCTGAAATACCTAGAACAATTGATGTAGTATTCAGTGCTCTTATACCACTCGGTAATCTTTCAAAATTCCGTGAAGAAGGATCTGATCACATTTTCATTACAGAAGCAGGATTGTGGTCAAGAAAAGATTGGGTAGACGGTGGAGACAATGGGCTGTTAGCAGGCTATAGAATTGCACCTCCAGATGAAGAGAACTGGGACATGCATAAATTAGAGAACCGAGATCTACTTCGTAAGGAAGTCATACGAGTAGGCGTTAATCAGGTAGTACAAGTTATATGGAAAATACAACTTGGTGGTATTGAACAGCTTGGTGGTATTAACAAATTATATCCAGACGAGTTCGAATCTAGACTTAGATGGATATGTTGGTAGGAGGATGATATAATATGAAAAGAGTAGAACGTAAAGTATCTGTTACAAACATGAAATCTGTAAAGGCTAGCACAGGAACATCTATGCTTGATGATGTGAAAGATAAGCTTCAAGAGCTTGTGGACACTATTGAAAATATGGATGCTGTTGAGTACGAATCACTTAAACACATCTTAGGAGATACTATCCTGGATAAATATATGGAAGATCTTCAGGATTTATCTTACAACATTTAGGAGGTTATGCAGATATGGGTGAAGATAACAATACAATTGTATTTACACCTGCAGCCCTTGTAGATCTTTTAACGTCTATTGACGAGTTAGCAGACGTAAACATTGGATTAACTCAGACAATTGATAACCAGTTTCAACTCCAGGTAGGAGATTCCATTTATGAATTACAGCCTGATGATGAAACTGAAGTACCCGTAGATATTGATACCGTTTCTGAAATAGAGCAGATCAATGTAGATGCATACGATGCAATTGCCGAAGATACAGATATGTTTGATATATCTGAAGAACCAGTAGAAGCTGGCCCTATCAAAGAGATTGCCAAAACACTTCTAATTGGTGGTATGGTACGTCTTGCAGGTAAGATATTAAAGTGAGGTGTAAAGTAGATGGCAGACAAAAAGAAATCTGTACAAGGATTTGAAAACGTATTAGCTGACAAACCTGCAGTGTTAGGTACATTTGAAGGCAAATGCGGAGATGCAATGGTAACTAACGAAAACGGGTTAGACATCACTCGTGAAGTTTGGGAAACTGTATTTGCATCCGAAGATTATAAACAAGGAATCAAGCTTGGATGGTTCATCGGTTATCTCGGTCATCCAGAAGATCCAGGTTGTCAGGATTTTAAAAACGGATGTATCATCATGAGAGATGGCTGGATTGATAACAACGGTGAAGTATATGGTAAATTCGATCTTATTGATACGCCTGTAGGACGTATTGTAAAGGCTTTCATTGATGCAGGAGTTACATTTGGAATATCTGTAAGAGGATGTGGGGCGATTTACAGCAATTCTGTAGACCCTGAAACATTTATCTTCCGTGGATTTGATCTTGTAGCATTTCCAGCTTACAAAGATGCTATTCCAGAATTCTCACAAATTGCTGCATCTTCAAATTTAGAAGATCAGAAACGTTGGAAGAAGATATGTGCATCTGTATCTGAAAACTTAAAGGGAATCACAAGTTGTGAATCACTTGAAATCCTGAAAGATACGTTACCAGATAATTCTGATATCTGTAAAGATGTACGTGATCGTCTCGCAGAAGTAACTGTCGTAGAGGTGCCGGAAGCTGATCTAGATAGTCAAAGATTCAATGGACTACTTACACTCTACTTAGATGCACTCAAACAGATCAAATGTTTAAAGGATGAACTTGCAAGTAAGAATGACATGTTATGCAGTACACAGGCATCTATGTCTATTGAAGCAGGACGTAAGCTAAGAGCAGTAAAACGTATTTATGCTGATCAGGTATCCGCATTGACAGCTCAAAACGATGAACTTGAGAATAAGTATAAGAATGTGATTCAAGCAAACAAACAGCTTAGAGCTGAAGCTTCTCGTCTCAATTCTACAATGTCATCTGTAACAGCTGATACACATGTAACTGACACTCTACAAGCTGAGAATAAGGAGCTGAGATCTAAGGTTAAAAAATTAGAGGCACAGAACCTTAATTTAAAGCAGAAGGTCACTTCAAGTAAAAATTCTGAAGAACTAGAGTCAGTACTTGCATCCGTTAGATCTGAACTTTCTGAAACCGTCAGTCAAAGAGGAGAACTAGAACGGAGCCTATCAAACCGTGATCGAGAAGTAAAAGAACTCAAGTCCGATGTAGAATGCACACTTGAAACTGTTGCGGATTATCAAGACGCATATGCAAATCTATATGCATCGGTTACCGGCAGAGATCTTAGTAATATAGAAGTGTCACCTCAGACAACTGTCAAAGAGCTCAAACAGATGATTGACGGTGGTACCAATACAGCAAACATAGCACCAGCTCCTGCGTTAACTGAACCAGAAGAAGTAGACGTTGTCTCATATGATGATATGATAACTGTATAGTAGTAATGGAATCTTTTATTAAAATTGAATATATGAAAAATAGGAGTGTGTAAATCATGGCAATTCAGAGAACTACACGTAGAATTTCTAATCAGTCTGCACAGAATCGTCCGGCACGTAGAGTCCAGACAGTACAGGCTGGTACATCAATCACTTCAGGAGCTAGACGTAGAACTGCAGTAGGTTCCCGTAGCATCTTAGCAACAGCAAAGCTTTCACCAGAAAAGCAGAAATTTGCTAGACAGCTTCAGAATAACGGTCGTAGACTTCAGAACATTAACGCAGCTACAAACACAGCAAACATCATGGCAAGACCGGATTTCATCGAACTTATGCCGATGTTTGTACAGCAGCTGATTGCTCTTGACATTTGTGGATCAGTTGCAATGAACTCTCGTCAGCAGCTGGTACCGTATTTCAAATTTATCGCAGAGAATGCAAAAGGTGAGACAGCCAAAGGAACAGTTCTGTCTAGCCCATTTGTAAACAGACAGGGAGTTGATCCGAACTTTACAGGAAAAGTTGTAAAGAACGAAGTAATCGGTGACAAACTTGATGGATTTGATGTAATGTATGCTCAGTACCTGCCGATCCTTCCAGGATCTGTAACAGCAAGCATTGTTGAATCAGGCGTAACTACACCGCTTACAGACGACGGTCAGGGTAACCTGAAAGACAGCACAGGAACAGCTAAAGGATTTATCAATTACAGTAACGGTAACGTTCAGCTTACAACACCACCGACAGCAGACGATGCTCAGGTTAAATTGACATATCAGTATGACAACGAAACAGTAGGCCCAGATGAAGCAGGACAGTACGGAGCAAAGATGGCAAAAGGATATCTCCAGTTAGATGAGATCAACCTGATCGCCGAAGCACGTGAGATCGCTTGCTACTGGTCTATCTACGCAGCATTTGCAGCACAGACAGAGTACGGTGGAAACATCGGAGACATGGCTAAGGAAGCAGCTATTGGAGAACTTACAGCTGAAATCAATACAACTGTATTTGAAAAGATGTCAAGAGCCGCTAGCGTAAATCCTCAGTTCAACTGGAACGCAGCTCCAGTACTCAATGGATCTGTTGTACCGTCTGATTACCTGAACATGCTGAAGCTTAAACTTAACCAGGCAGCAGCTTATATCTATCAGACAACAAATCTGTCTCGTCCAAACAGAATCGTTTGCGGTACAAACGCAGCTGAATACATTGGAATGATCGACGGATTCGTAGCAGACAACAACCAGGATACAGTTGGACCATACCATGCAGGTCGTCTTGACAACTTCGAGGTATATGTAGCTCCAAGTTACAATCCGGATGAGTGGGTAATGGGATGCAAATCTTCTGACATCAGACGTAACTCAATGCTCTTCGGAGAATATATGCCTATTATGAGCACAGACCAGATCGGACTTGCTAACATGTCAGTCCAGAGTGGACATGCTACAATGTTTGCTTCTGAGGTAGTAAACCCGGCATCTATCGTGAAAGGTAAACTTCTCGGAACATTCTAAGATGGCAACCGTATAGAATTCAAAGCCCTCTAACATTTAGAGGGCTTTTTCTATGTTCAAAAATCGTTAGTTAGATACACAGGAGGATAAACGATATGGGTAAGAAAACAATTGGTGAGAATGTGGTACGAATTTGTAAGTTATGCGGTAATAGATTTCATCCTAAGACTAACAGACAAATGTGTTGTATGGAAACTAAAAGTAAAATATGTCCTATATGTGGAAAGTCATTTGATTACATATGTACTACATCATCACCTCACAACACATGCAGTAAAGAGTGTGCTCAAAAATACGCTGCTATTCGACGTAAGCAAGAAGCAAGTAAGGAAACTAGAATCTGTAAATACTGTAGGAAGTTGTTTGTACCTAAATCAAAAAGGGACATCTATTGTTATAATACACATTATAAACAATGTAGAGTTTGTGGAAAGATGTTTGAAATAGATGTTAGAAAAGATCAAACTGTGCAGACATGTTCAGACGAATGTAGATATAAGCTTATGATACAATCTACAGACTACGATAAATCTCAAGCTACATTAAGAAAAACTATACATGATAAATATGGAGTAGAAAATACAGCTAACATTCCAGGTGTTAGAGAGAAAGCTCAACAAACATGTCAGGAAAGATATGGAAAATCATGGTATACACAGACAGATGAGTATAAGGAACGTGTCAAAGAAACTTCTAGAGACAAATACGGAGTAGATCATTTCTTGCAGTCTTCTCAGGTTATTGAAAAACGTAAAGAAACTTGTTTGGAAACTTATGGTGTGGATAATGTGTCTAAAAGTGTTGAAATTCAAAATAAAATGCATGAAACGTTTCAATCAAAATATGGTGTGGATAATATCAGTCAGCTCAATGTTGGAAACTTAGATGAATGGAAGAAGTTTGTTCAAAATCCTCGATCGTATATACTGAACACGTTTGATCACAAACCTACCGTAACTGAACTATCTGAATACTTTCAGACTTGTTTAACTTCTATATACAATAATTTAGATGTTAAAGCTAACACAGATATACTAGACAAGTCATTTTCTGTTATGGAAGAACAAGTTATTGCAGAGATTAAGAGGATTGACAATAGCATCAAGATTGAACGTAATAATCGTACAATTATCCATCCATATGAATTAGATATCTATTTACCAGATTACAGATTAGCTATAGAATGTGATCCAACAGCTACACATAATTCATCTGTAAGTGACCCGTGGGGTGGTCAAGCTAAATCTGCATCCTATCATATGAAAAAGTCTGAAGCGTGCAATCAGGAAGGTATAACTCTTCTTCATATATTTGGATATGATTGGAAGTATAGAAGAGATATCATAAACTCTATACTGCGAGTACATACACATAATGTTACCAATAAAATATATGCTAGAAAATGTGAAATTGTTGATGTTGATTATAAAGAATGTAAACAGTTTTTGGACTCTAATCATTTACAGGGGAATGTACCTAGTAAGGTTAGATTAGGGCTTAAGTATAATGATGAACTTGTATCTGTAATGACGTTTGGATCTACTAGATCTACTATTGGTAAGAAGGATGATGTATCCTGGGAGCTATTGAGATTTTGCAATAAACTTGATACTTCTGTAGTTGGTGGTGCTTCAAAGCTGTTTAAGTATTTTGTAAACCAGTACGAACCCCGGCGTATCGTTTCATTCTCAGACGTTGCACATACTAGTGGTAAACTTTATCCTATACTTGGCTTTAACTATCTGAGAACGTCAGATCCTGGCTATGTTTGGGTAGACACTAAAACTGATAAAGCTTATCACAGGATGAATGCACAGAAGCAAAATATCAAAAAGTTTTTGAAAGATGACAGTATTGATCTGTCTCAGTCAGAATCACAGATAATGGTTGCACATGGATTCGTTAAAGTATATGATTGTGGTAACTGTGTATGGGAATGGTTGCCAGATAACTGCTAGTTGATCCTTATATACATTGAGAATTTAGCATTGGAGGTTACTGAAATGAAACGAATTGTTTGCAGTTATTCAGATACAACATTAAGCAAGTTTAAAACTAAGATTCAGGAATTACAGGCTATTGCTAGTAAACTTTCTGAATCAAACAGTCAGGATGCTAAAACAGCTGAATGGTTTTCTCAGCATATTGATGATATGATTCAGGAGTATGCTAAAACACAGTATACGTCTGCGTCTGTTAAAGAATTTACAGGCAAGGATTATGTAAAAGCAAATTCAGATGATGACTGGCAGTCACAGCTTGATGAAAATGTGTTAACTAGACTAGCAGAATGCAGAAGCACTAAGCGTGATATTGTACCACTTACAAAAGCATTCTACCAATATTCACACAAAGTTCAGGAAAACAGCATGTCTAAAGAAGACTGTTTAATTTACATCCTCGAATGGGTACTTGATTGGAATGGTGGCCTTTGGGATTACACGAAGCAGGAATATGACAAATGGCTGAAAGCTATTTAATGCTTGAACCTTTTAATTAAGTGTAGACGTTTCATACTTAAAATCCTTTCTAAAATATGAAGTTTGTGATTGGACGAAACAGCCTCATATCTGATTAACAGATGTGGGGCTGTTTCTATGATCGTTATTATATACAAACAGTGAGGTGATAACATTGAAAGACAAGTATATATTCAAAGGGACTGCTACAGACAGTTATGATAAGAACTTAGGATATTATGAGCTTGCTACTTATGCAGATAGTCGAAAACGAGCTATAAATAATTTTAAGTATCAAATCAAGAAGATATTAGGATTAAATGCAGGCTACACTATCTATATTTCAGAATCTTGTGTACGTCTTGCGTATTCACCTGAACATAGCCATAATATTTGTCATATGATTGACGACTCCCTGCAAGATGCATTTACATCTGATATACAGAGATGTGAAATATGTGGAACACTTCTTACTGATTCTGGTAGATGTCCTAGATGCGATGACGGAGAAGAAGATTACTAAATCGTTATAGTATACAACAGATACATTTTATTACAAGAGAGGAGATTATATAATATGAAAAAAGCATTTATTGACTACACAACAGATCCAGCTACATACTACGATAAGAATGGTGATGTACTTGAGGAAGGTGTAGTCATTAAATATGTAAGCACAGGCGCTACACATGAACTTGTCAGAACGGAGGACGGAAATTTAGGATATGACGCTACTAATCCTGCATGGATCAAATGTGGTAAAGCTGCTCCATTTGAATATGGAGTCTATCCGCTTGAGGAATCTGAACTTGATGATGTAGAAATTGAAACTACGACTTTTAAAGATTATGGCGAACATGTATTCGATGAAACAGAGACAGACCTAGAGGGCGTTAGAGATATGGCTGAAGTATTTTTATTTCAGCCGGTCATCCTGAATAAGGATTTTCCATTCATTGTAACACACCCATTCTCCAATTCCACTATGATGCCTTATGGCGATAGCTTCATAGATATATCGGATGAGGCTAATGCAAATAAATGGCGTATTCAAATACTGAAGATCATCAGAGAATCTGGTCTATTTCATATTGTTAATATACTTATGAACAAACCATATCGTCTTCAGTTTTTGAAAGCTATAATGTCTATGACAAGCAAACGAGATTTTGGAACTTGTTTAAGGGACGCATGGATGTCAACAGAGAACATATCTATGCAGGCAGGTGTAGCAACAGACGATCTGATCCATATGTTTCAGTATGCTGACCCTACTACTCTCATGACTAAAGAGGAGTTTGAAACACTTGTATATTTCAAGAAGGTAAGTAGAATAACAGTTTACCGAGGAGTAACTGGATATAATAAAGCATCTCTACCAGACGCTATGTCGTATACAGACAATATTAAAGTAGCAGAATGGTTTGCTACCAGGTTTAACCAACCAGATGGTGAAGTTATCAAAAAGAAGATAGACACTGAATCCATACTTGCTTACTTCACAGGTAGAAATGAGTCTGAAGTAGTTATCAACCCTTATAACTAACCACCTTTATTTATTGTGAAAACCTGAAAATAAATAGATGGAGGTAATACTCATGGCTTATTCAATTAAAATCACTTACAAAGGTAAGCAGACTGATGTAGAACAGGTTGCTGCTTCTATTTGTCCAATTATGCTTCCAAATACCTCTTATGCTGATACTCCGGTATTCAAAGAAGGATACAAAGTAGATGCAGAGGCTAAAGATAAGAAGTATGGCAAATCTGTATACGCAACAAATGTTGAAGGATTCGGATCTATCGAAGCTCCGGAACCGTTCAAGACAACTTCCTTCCCATTCCCAGTACCGCTTGCTCAGTTCAAAGTAGCTGTTATCGCTGATAACAAAGATGAACAGGGTAACCCATATGTAGAATTCGATGTTGAAGACTACAAAGAGGCTATGTACTACAAAGAAGCAGGTGTTAAACTTGCTGATCAGGGATTCGAGGTTGCTGTAACAAAAAAATAGCAAATAGTGTATTGGTAGACACCTCAGCAGGTGAGACTGCATTGTATGACGCAATTGCTTCTGCACCTGCTGGAGCCTATCTGATCTTGCAGGGTGATGAAGAAAAAATCATGCAGGCTGCATTGCAACCTCCACAAAATTCAGATTTCACGTTGGATTTGAACGGACACACTTTGCTGTCTGTAGGTCCATTTGTAGGATCAGCAGGAACTGAAACAAATGCTTTCAGATTCCTGAAGGGTTCTAATATCACTATAAAGAATGGTACGCTTAAGTGTCAAGCACCTGGTGTAGCTATTTTAATACAGAATTTCGGAAACTTAACGCTAGACAACGTTAAACTGAAAGGAAAATCAACATACGCTTACATCCTCAGCAATAACTGCGGAGAAGTTCATCTTAAGAATGGTACAACCTTGCCGGGATCTCAAAGTCCGTCCGGTCAAGTATCATTTGATGCACATTATGGTCTCACATCTGAATGTGATGACGGTGTAGCTGTTTATGTCGATGATCCATCTGTAGTAGTATCTGGAAGAATTGAATATACTAAAGAAGATCGCATAACTGATGACACTCAATGGCATGATAATTGTCATATTTACATCCCAGTAGGTTATATAGGTGTATCAGCTCCAGAAGGATATCAATTCCAGTTAACAGCTGATGGTAAATATCAGGAATTAGTACATGCTTGATTTGAAGGATAGGGGGTAGAAAACATGACAATGCAAGAAATTGTAGATCAAGTTTCATTCTCCTTGGGTTTACCTTCAAATGAGAATGTCGAAAGTCAACAGATTGAAAAGGCAGTAGTGATCGCATTCCGAGAAGTGAAGCGATACATGAAAACGCCTAATCATAAAACGGTTCCATTTTCAACTAGGATTCGTCTTAAGGAAAATGGTATCATAACTCGAAATATTTTAACAGTAAAACCTTCTAGGCCTAGGATAGGTCTCACAATGAGTTCAATTGACAGTGGTAACGTATTCCAGATCGCAGCTGCTGTTAATACATCAAACATGATAGGTAACACGTCCGCCATAAATATTGATCCTATTGTAACAGAAATGGCAATGGCTCAGGTCAGAAACACGATCACAACCGATCTACAGTGGCAATATGATATTGACAATGATGTATTGTATGTAACTCACCGAGATCCAATGCCTCCTACAGTTACTATCACTTATGTGCCTGATTATCAAGATGTATCTGAAATTAAGAGTAATACTTATATAGATTATCTGATAAGACTCACCCTTGCACATATGAAAGTAAGTTTAGGACGTACAAGATCAAAGTACAAAGTAGAGGGATCTAACGTTTCACTTGACGGCGAGATATTACTAGACGAAGGTAATCAGGAGTTAAAAGAAATTCGAGAAGAATTGGAACAGAAAAAACCAAATCTGATAGTTCTAAATTAAGGAACTTCACAACCAACCTATCTTATAAATAGAAGTGAATATTCAAGGAGGATAATACTTATGTATATTAGTAGAAAGTCTAGCAGACCAATCAAAGCTAACGAAGAAGTTACAGTTCAGGATGAGGCTACTGATCTGTTATTTGAAGCTCAGGACGTTGCAGATCTTGTTGCAGAAGTAACAGGTGAGGACGTAGACGTAACAGCAGACGAAGATCAGGTAACATTTGCAGTTGGTGACGAAGAGTTCACAGTAACACCGGACGGTGACGAAGAGATTCTGGAATCTGTAAGAAGACCGTTCAAAGGTAAAAGATCTGTAGCTGCTTCAAGAAAAACTCCAGCAGGGAAACCTGTAAGACGCGTTGTTCGCAAATAATTAAATTTGGTCCATCGCTGGCACTGGTAAGGCATCAGTTATTGGTGTCATATCAGTGCCTCTTTTATTTTATATACTAGGAGGTACACAAATCAATGGCTAAGATTGAAAGCGGTAAGCTTATGGATACATTGCTACAAGGATTTAAGAGTGTTTGGCAGTCATTATGCAAAAGTTTAGAAGACATCGGGCTGGATGTTGAACAGTCTGAAATTAAAGAGGGTCATGGGGAGAAACTAACAGTTCACTTTGAAGATGTGGATGACTTAAGTATTCTGCTCTATCCTGTAGAAACAGAAGATGGAAAAATATCTGACGATGCTGTAAGGGTGCTTGCAGAGTATGCAGACGAGAAGAAAGATTTTGGAGATGTAAGTAATGATATTCAGGACGTAATCAACAAGGTAGATCCCTGGTTCAAAGATTTTACAGGAATATCTATATGGGATTACAAAGACAAGATTGACAAAGAAAAGTTAACAGCTTCCATGCAAATCAAACTCAATCGAATCTGTAGTGCAAAGGAAGATGTAGTCACACTTACAGGTATTCGTTGTAGTACAGATGCATCATTAGCTACTGACACTCTAAATGATGTACTTAATGACGACGAATTCATTTCAGCTGTCCCTGAAGGTGAAAGTTGTTACGAAGTATGCTGCAATCCAGATGGCAATCTTGACGTATGCGAAGTTGATAGCTTAGCTGAGTTTGATGGATATCATAATCCATATGTGTCTATGCTTATTCCATTATGGTGTAACGTGTTTGCACAGTATACCATTCAGCCAAATGCTAAAGGTGAAATGTTTGATAAACTTCGTCAGGAGTGTGAAAGAATCTCTTGGGATTGTAGATATCAAATCATAACATTATCTGAATGGGCAGTAGCTGAATATGGATTCGTACCATCTCCTGCAGAATTGTTAGCAGATTGTGATATATTACATGCAGACGTAAGCGGATACACGTATCAAACAGGTCTATCTATCTTGCAAGAGTCACAACAGACCATATATGATACCATGAATTTACATCTCATTGAATTGTCAGATGATAAACGTCTCATTGTAGCAGGATGGATGAATACTTATCTTAAAAATGCTACGTATGATATGGTTAGACCTCAGCTGGTTTAGTTTTGAAGTAGTGCATGTTTCAAACGATTCATGCACTATTTTTATGGCTAAAATCGTTAAAGTATACATAACTACACATGGTGTAATATTATTACGAATGAGGTGATATAATGAAAGTGTATCGAAATGATGCAGTAAGAATGACTGACAGTGCTACTATCTACAGATATATTCATGGCGGAAGAGGTGTAGTAGATTTGATAGCTCCCTCAGGGAACTTTCACACATACGCCTTTAGACGGCCACTGAATTCATCTGAATTTCCAGATGATATCATATTTGTATTTGCAGTACACGAAGATACTAAATTACTTTACATTGGTGTATTAGATGGTGATCAGTTTAGGCTTACACAGAATTCTCGATTTCTAGAAGACACAGACATCGTGAAAGGTGCTAAGTGGATTGTTAAAATGTCTAAAAATCCTAAATTTGCAGCAGAGTCTAAGATGGTGCTGAGGCACTTAGGAATGTGTGGCAGATGTGGCAGACACTTAACGGACGAAAAATGTCTTCAGATTGGATTTGGTAAGAAATGTCTTCAGAAAGAAACATGCTAACAGATTTAGAACTTTTCAACGATTTAGCAGATAGTTGTTATGATGGGAATCGGTTTGAAGCTTGCAGATGGGTCATTCAAGAATCAAGACGGAGGCTATATAACATAAATACAAGTTTACTCGAATCGCATTCGCTTACATGGGTCATAACTGGAAAGAAGCCGAAATTTCATGACGACTATCAAGCTAAATTACTTAGAAAATTCCAACGTGTAGAAGACTTATTGAACTACATAGAGGATCAAGAGATTGTGAAGTCAGTTCTGAAATCTTTAGGACTGAGTAAAAGCCTAAATCACCTTACATACTCATATCAAAATGCTATGAGTGAAGCTCAATGTACTCGAACTCGTATATTGACTAATATCTTATGGTATAATGAACAGGAGGATATGATATGAGTGATACAAAGAAAACTGAAGAAGTTAAAGATAAGGTAAAGGATACAAAGAAAACATCTCAAACTGCAAAAAAGGATGATGCAGACAAGAAAACTGCTGCTAAATCAACTGCAGCTACAAAAACAGCTGAAGCCAAGAAGGCAGAAACTAAAAAGACTGAGACCACTAAGAAGACTGAAGCAGCTAAGAAGGATGATAAAGTTGATAAAACTGAGGATAAAGCTGAACAGACGTCGAAGGGTGATACAGAGAATGCCAATAGCGAAGTAAAGGATGTAGATGTGTCTACACAGGAATCTGATACAGAAAAGCAAAAAGATACCGCCCCAGCATCTGATCCTGAAAAGAAGACATCAGATAAAGTTGATGATGCGTCTGAAACATTAGACCATGAGGATAAACATGATGAAGCTGACGTAGAAGCTAACGAAGAATCATCTGATGATAAATCACCTGAGGATAAATTACAACTTAGAACTGTCAGATTTCGTGGGTTTACACCTGTTTATATGCATCCGAATAAAAAGTCTGCCTCTGCTAACGTTCAAGGAATTGTGTATGTATCCGGCAAAACTATTGGTAATTTTGCAGAAATTCTTGCAGCCATTCCAGGACTTGGAAAGACTAAATGTTATGTAGAAAAGCAGAGAGTAGGTGTTAAGTAATCGTGGCGGCAGAAACAGGTATTCCAAAAATCATTCAGCTACTAACAGATTACGGCATATCAATAGTAATTGTAGGAGTGTTTTTATATTTCATCATTCGTCTACTTAATATAGGAATCGACTACATTGCTAGAAAAGTCAAAGAAACAAGTCATGATGAGGCTCTAAATATTAGAGACCAAGTAGGTATAGAAATCAATGATATTTTAAGCAAGTTACTTGAGGATTGTGACAGCGATCGAGTTCAGGTTATTGAATTTTCAAACTCAGTCATGTCTGTAGCATTCCTCCCATTTAGATACATGACATGCACATACGAAGTATATAAATTTGGAAAAGCTGGATTAGGTCATAGAATTGATCATATTTCAACTTCGTTGTTTGCTAAATTCTTTCAAAGCATGGAGCATTCAGAAGTATGCGCATATAGTATTGATCATAAAGAACCGGCAATGGGCGGAGCTATGTATGACATAATGAAAGAGGATGGCAGTCATCGAGCATTATGCTGCAAGCTCATATCAGATACAGGTAAATTTATTGGATATTTATCCATGATGAAGGATGACCCCTTTACGTCTGAAGAGTCTGATGCCATACAGGATGTAGCTTGCAAAGTATCTTCACTACTAGGAGTGTTAGATAAATAGGAGATATTAAATGGATGAGTAAGCAATATAACACATATCGTAATACAAAACGTATTTTGAGACTTGCAGCTAGATGCATACTTGGTGTTCTAATTATTGGTGCAGTAATTGCATCAATATATTTAGCTGTCTACAGCGTAAGCTGCCATAGACATTCCAAGTATGCAGACGCTCATGAAGTAGAAGAAACTATGGAAGCTGACCCAATTACAATACATATTGATAGTGATGGTCATGATATTACAAGTAAAGTTGAATCAGGCAACTATCAAAGAATCGAAGTAAGCGACTTAGATATGTATATATTGAGTGGGTCACTTAGAACACTCGCACCAAATCAACCATTGGAATGTAAGAAAGCTGTTATATGTGTAATATTAAACAGAATGAAATATTACAAGTGTACACTTGAGGAAATCATGCAGCAACCAGGTCAGTTTGATGATACAGAACAATGGTATTATGGATCTGCTTGTCAAGAGGATACAGAAGCTGTTGAAGCAGCTATTTCCGACTATACAATACCTACAACTATTTTCTATTACAGCTTAAATGATTATCCTCAATGGAAAGGCACAGAACCTTGGAGAAAAATTGGGGACTACTATTTCAGTGTATCTACAAAAGTATTTGAGTCATATAATTGCTCAGCCAACGAAATGGTGATAACTCAGTTCAAACTGTAATAACCATACAATGAAGGCCAACAATCCAATTACGTCATATCGAGGCGATCTCGAGGCGATATACACAATATACATAGACGATACATCGTTAAGATTATCGTCTATTTTTTATAGTTAAAAATCGTTACACTATATGAAATAATACTCTAATACACACGAGGTGAAATTTTATGAAACAAATATACATCCATAGAGGGCATGATCAATTCTACCCAGAAGGTTTAGTAGCTCCTCGTTACATGGTAAACAAATCATTGAAACCCGAATGCGCGCTATTTGCATGTAAACGTGAAACAGACGACTGGATTAAATGGTGTAAATCTGAAAATTATGGGACTCCTGAAGGTTGGAAACCACATTTCTTATTCACGCTATCAGATGACGCTAAATTGTTGATAGTCGACAGTATTGATAAATACAGAAAACTTTATTCTCAGTATGTAGAAGATGTACCTTATGGAATTATGTATAACTGGACAGATATAAGAAACGACTACGATGCTGTCTATATTGACCTGTCAGCTGACTACAGACTTATTTCCAAGTTTCCATTGTATGATGTTGACCAACTCATTGTATTTAATCCAAATGTAGTGGAAGTTATTAAGGATGAGTCTTTATGATTTTGATACGTCAAAATGGAGATAAATATGAAGTCAGATTCAAGTACGACGATCATATTGTCTTTCTGATTAAACAGTGCCCTTCAAAATGCTGGGTACCTGAAGGTAAATTCTGGGAGATTGATTTAGATAAGTTAGGATTTTTCTTAAACTTGCTCAAAGGGACACCTTATGAGCATGAAGTTCAAATAGTGTCAAGTGAAAACATTGGTAAGGACGAACAGTTACCGGCTGCTGTAATCCCAGATATCGAACTTAAAGAGGACGAGTTCTTAGTGAAATCTGGATACAAATTATATAGTCATCAAAAAGATTTTCTTAAGTTTGCTATACATAGGGAGCATAATGGACTTATGTCAGGATTCATCGATGCAGATGACATGGGTTTAGGAAAAACTTTAGAATCTATCAATATTGCACATTACAACAGAATTCACTATGGATTCAAACGATGTCTTATCTTATGCTGTATCAATATATCTAAATACAACTGGCAGAATGACATTGAAGATCATTCCAACGGTTTGTATTCAGGATACATACTTGGAAGTCGTCTCAATACTAGAGGCAAAAACAAAGGAAAGCTTAAATCTGAAATTATGTCAGATGATAAATTACATGATCTAGAAACCTTGACAGCTTGGGGTACAGATGAAGAGTTACCATATTTCATCATTACTAACGTAGAGTCACTGAGATTTAAACGTGGTAAACATTTTCTTATTGCAGAGAAAATTTCTGAGCTTATTAGTACAGGCGAACTAAGTATGGTAGTTATTGATGAAGCACATAAGAATTTATCTCCGTCATCCAACCAAGGAAAACAGCTGCTTAAAATTAAGAAAAAGACAGAATCTAAATGTATGTGGATTCCTACAACAGGTACCCCTATTGTTAACAGCCCGCTTGACTGTTATGTACCACTTAGATTGATAGACGCAACAGGTGTTCCTACATTTTACCAATGGTCTCAAGAATTTTGCATATATGGAGGATTTGGAGGTAAAGAGGTAGTTGGATATAAAAATATGCATCGACTTAAACGAATGATGCAAAACAATCTTATACGACGACTTAAAGAAGACGTACTTGACTTGCCTCCTAAAATTCAAATTACTGAATATATTGAAAATACCAAGTATCAGCAAAAGCTGTATGATGAAGTAGCCGAAGGTATTATGTCAAGAAGAGATGACATAGTAGCTTCGCTAAACCCACTTTCGCAATTTCTTAGACTACGACAGGTTAATGGATCACCAGAGTTATTGGACGAGAGTCTTAAACTTGACGATGATTACCTGAGCAAAAATGCTAAGTTAGTACGTCTTATTGAATTAGTAGACGAAATTGTTGAAAGAGGAGAGAAAGTTATTGTATACAGTAATTGGGTAGAACCTCTGCGAACTATATATCACTTTCTAAAAAAGCGATATGGTACATGTGTGTATACAGGTACAATGTCAGAAAAAGATAGAACACATCAGAAAGATATATTTCAGCATAATCCTAATGCTAAAGTAATGATTGGTACCGTAACTGCTATGGGGACTGCTTTAACACTTACATGTGCTAACAATGTTATATTTTATGATTGTCCTTGGACAATGGCAGATTTTAATCAAGCATGTGACCGTGTACATCGAATATCAACTACTAAGACCGTTACAGTATACAAACTTATCACTAAGTCTACAGTAGATGAACGTGCAGATAACATTCTGTTTCGTAAAAAAGGTATTGCAGGATTCCTTGTTGATAACATTGATATTCATAACAGTCCTGAACTTTTTGATTTACTGCTTTCAGATACAGCAAAGTGATGAGTAGAATCCTTAAATACTATAGAATCAGTGATTACTAATATACTGGAGGTAATATAATGAAGATTATAAGATGTGCAAGACCTGTTGCTGACGTAAGACGTGAACTCGAACAGGTTGACAATGACATTCGTACTAAAAAAGCTCAGTACGATGAAGAAGCCAATAAATGGCGTGACGCTATATACGAAGTAGCAAACAGTATCAAAGAAGAAATTGCCGAAGATATAGGCGAGGTGTCAATTCCGCTTGAAATCAATGTAAAACCTGGATTCATGTCAAATGGATATGAAGTAACTATTAGAAACAGTGATAACCCACATGACGATCAGGCACTTAACTGGAATTGGAATGCTTCCATTGATAAACAGGGAGAAGTTAAAAAAGAATCTGGATCTTGGTCAGGTCTTACAGCTATTTCGGCTGAGAACATTGACAACTTAAAAGAGTCGGTAAGAGTTCTTGAAATTCTCAATAATATGGATTTCAGCAAGATTCTTAGCAGAACTATGCCGAAATCTTCCGACTATATCATGCATGAATATCCTACGAAGGATGATATGCAGCGTAAGGATGAGTTAACCACAGAGCTGTTTGAGTCTGAGATGAACGAAGTCATGGAAAACGGGGATTGGATCAAGCTGGAAGACGGCCTAGGTAAATACTACCGTAGAGATGCTTACATTCGTATATTGAGCGAGTCTCCTAAGATGTACAAAGTAGCAGAGGAGTTTGGAAGCAGAATTTCTCCAGAATCTGCCGGATACGATTACAATATCCGTAAAGAAAAACTGAAATCTATCATCCAGAAACCTTTAGAGATTTTGGAGGTGTAATTCATGAAACGATTATCAAAAGTAACAGCTGCTGCTGATAATACGGAAGATACTCGTGTAGCCGATAAACTTAAGCAACTTTCAGATGACTTCGATTATATCCAGAGTGGTATAGAAAAGATGAATCGTGCGTCAGACGAGTTTGCTGTTAATGATATTCTTGCAATTCTAGATGAGTTAGATGCAGGAATTCAGAACACTATCGAAACAATTGCAAATAAACTTGCAGAATAGTCGGAGGTAAATATATTATGGCAATGAAAATTATAAAAGCTTCACGCGGTACACATGAAGACATGCTTGAAGCATTTCAGAACAGATTAGAAGATTTAGGTGTAGATGCTAGCACAGATATCTATGCAGCTATAGACACATGCGATGTAACTGCAGAAGATCTTGCAGATATACTGAACGAGCATGGATACTATGCTGATATTTCTATTCCAGAAGTACGCGAATATCTTACAAGTGCAGCAGAACTTGCAAGCACGTACGCTGACAATAAAGATGATTGTTGCGAAGAATGGTATCGAGGTACAGTAGCTAACTTTCCAAAAGATCTTGAATGGCTTGCAGATCCTGAGGAATCCTCAGAACCTGTTTACGTGTAGGTAGGTGTTATTATGAAACGGGTAAGAATATCAAGTAGCAGTTCTATGAGTCCTGTAATTTTAGACTATATTTTCAAAGAAAATGCTAAGGAAGTTTTTCTTGACGATAAGAGAGCGTGTGCAAAAGTATCTGATAAATTCTATACTTACCTTCGTCGTGTTCTACATGATGTATCACGGAGTGAGGAGATGTCGATTACAAATGTACGTCGATTATCTAATACAGCTTATGATTGCCAGTTTGATGCACATGTAGTTTTTGACTGTGTAGATCGTTCGTATGACGTGTACCAAAGTATTCGATATAATACAAAATCCGGTGCATGTCAATTTGTAGGTAATATCGAATCTAAAGAAGTTTAGTAGGTGACAAAAATGGGAGAAACACTCGGTAAGAAAGCAGAAGACAAGATACGTGATTGGCTAAACAAACCTGAACTTGGATATTCATTTGATAGAATACCTGATCAGATGAACGGACAATACGGATCTAAAAATATCTGTGATTTCACCTGTTACAAATTTCCGTACATGTATTATATTGAAAGCAAATCTACATACGAAGATAGATTTGATTTTAGTATGATAACAGATTACCAGTATGAAAAGTTACTAAGTAAATCTCAGATTGCAGGAGTACGATCTTATGTCATTGTATTATTTGCAACATACCAACAAGCTTTCATACTTAATATACAGACTATTGATACTATCATTAAATCAGGTAAGAAATCTATCAATATAAAGAAGAAGTTAAAATGGGAATTTCCATACTACGAAATTCCTACAATACCTTCTAGAAAACAGTTGTTAGACTATACAGGAGATTTACCTGAAGAAGTTTAGGAGGATTTCATCTATGAAAAGAATTCTTGCAAACAAGCGAGACGAAGATCTAGAATTCATGATGGATTATCTAGATGATTATCTATACAAAGCTGGATACAGTGTAGGAGAAGGTAAGCTGGAAGAAATGGAGCTCAAATGCGACCAGGATGAGGAGTTCATGCCTAAAGTAACATTATTCTGTAAAGAACAGGAAGACGGTGGGTACATGATCAATTTCAAATTTGAGTATCCAACACTTGATACAACAGATGATACATTCCAAGATCATCTGGAATATGTTACACAAAGATGGCATGACTCTGCAAGATACTTTACATCTCTCATTGGTACAGTTGTAAATCCTGCGGATTACAGAGACGAGTAAGAATACACCTTAGATAATAATTGGTAACACGAAAACATAACTATTTAAACGAGGTGAATAAATCATGATAGATATTGGTGGAATTACTTCTTATGTGTCTATTGTAATTATCTGCTACCTGATTGGTGCAGGATGCAAAGCTTGTAAGAAGATCAAAAACAACGACATTATCCCTATTATTTGTGGTGTAGCTGGTGGAATCCTGGGAGTTGTAGCTTATGTCTGCAAAGTACCTACATTCCCTGCTCAGGATTTACTTATGGCAGTTGCAATTGGTATAATCAGCGGATTAAGTGCAACAGGTGTAAAAGAGCTTACAAAATTATTCTCAGCAAGCTCTTCTGATTCAGTCACGCCCAAATAATATAATTGTAGAACGACAGTTTTTGTCATTGTGATGCAGTCGTTGCTGCTGTGTCGCCACCTTTCTTAAATAGCCTTACATTGTTCACTGCCATTCAATGTAAGGCATTTTTATGTAAAAATATTAAAATCGTTAGTATACATACATATACATCTACATATGTAATACTATAACTTATAAATACAGGAGGTACAAAATGAAATTTAGTAGAATAGCAAACGGAGTAGTAAAAGCTTGTGATGATAACAATATGATGTTATTTGCATGTGATGATATTAGTTTACCTACTATGCACCCGGAAGCTGCTGAACAGTTTAAAGCTTGGCTGACATCAAACTCTGTGGTAGGAGAACCTGTTAAACTGTCTCAAAATTTACTTACACTTAAGGAAATTTATGATACAACACTCTTAGCTATTTTAAATGCTAAGTATGGTGAAGAGGTAGGTGTAAAATATCATCAACGGTGTATGAAATGGTTAGATTCAACAGACTTCTTTGAAGCACCTGCATCTACAGCTTTCCACGGATCGTATCCAGGTGGTCTTGTTGAACATTCTTTGCAAGTATACAATGAGATATGTGAACTTAAAGCTATTCCGAAATTTCAGTCAGTTGATATTGCAAGTGCGTGTCTGTTAGCACTTATCCATGATTGGTGCAAAATTGAACTGTATGAGAGCTACAACAGGAATGTCAAAGATGAAGAAACTGGAAAATGGACTCAGGTTAAATGTTATAAGCGTGGAAAGCCTGCTTTTCCATTTGGTCATGGTACAGCATCAATGTTTTTAGCTCAAAGATTCTTTAAACTGAATCAAGAAGAATGCTTAGCTATTCAGTGGCATATGGGACCATGGTATGCTCATGAAGCTGATCACAACGATTTACAAGCTAGTAATGAAACCTATCCTCTGGTACATATGTTACAGTTTGCAGATCAGCTTAGCTTAGTAAATTACTAATAGTTGTCTTACAACAGGAGATGAAATAAATGTCTAACGTATTACCTGAAAAAGAATGTGAAATCTGCGGAAAATGGTTTCAGCCTAATAGAAGTAATCAGAAGTATTGCGAGGATTGTAGGAAATATTCATCTAGGAAACGCGATAGAATGAATAGAAACATTGAACATAGCATAAGAATGCGAGGTACAGGTCAAGCACCTGTTAAATATGAATGCGAATGCATACAATGCGGGAAGGAATTCACAGCTTGGAGTCACCCTAAAGACTTCTGCAGTAATCATTGTGCTTCTCAGTATAGGATTGAACATACTAAGTGTGCACAATGTGGAAAACCAATGATTGACACTAATGATCAAAGAGATGTATTAGGCCATAAGTGGTTTTGTTCAGATGAATGTAAACATGCACATAGATGGCAGGTAGCTAAAGCTAAAGGACTTGTTAAAACCTGTCCGCAATGTCATAAGGAGTTCATTGGTAATAATAAATACTGTTCTGAAGGTTGCTATAGAGCATATATAAAAGAACATGGTGTTCAGCATAAACCAATACCTACTGTTCGAGCAGCATGTGCAATATGTGGTAAGTTATTTAACTGTAAAATAAATCAGCTAGCTTTACCTGTATGTTCAAAAGAATGTCGCAATAAATATCTTCAATCTAATAAGGAATTTCGTGAGCAGTATATAGCGGAGCAGCAAGCAGCTGAAGAAGCTAAGAGACAACAGGCACATGAAAAATACGTTGAAGAAAATGGATTATGCAGTATATGCAAAACACATTACAAAGATTGTGAACGAATGTCATCTAACTTCAGGATAAAACCTAAAGGAGCAATGTACAAAAACTCTAAAATTGTATCATGCCCTAAATTTACAGAATAGGAGAACTAACATGGATGGAGTACTTATTACAACAACAAAAACTGGAAAACGTGATATTACTTACATACAAAACATACAGGACATAAAATACGTTGATCTGAATACTTTGAAAATAACTTATGACGGAAAAGATGATATTATCCATATAAATCAATACAACTCATTTGAACTTAAAGATCGTGCCATATAGCAACCTTATACCTCCTTATCACCTTGATTGTATTATGTATACAACACTGTAGTAAGGAGGTTTAATTATGAAGATAGTACGACATGATTCATCTGCTATCAACGCTTCTAAGTACATTCGTGCGGATGAATTCAATGATGACAGTGAATATGAAGATTTCGATGACACAGACATCGCAGATGATATTGACGATCTTGCAAGTGACATTTCCGATATCCAAGATAATATTGAAGGAATTGACGAAGATGACCCAAACATCGAAATTGATAACAACATTGAAGGAAAATACATTGCGGAATGCGACAGATGCGGTGGCATTTTCATATCTGCAATCCCTCAATCAGATTTAGATGTTGATCATATACATGGTGTATGTCCATTATGCGAGCATGAAACAGATCAATATCTGAATTGGGTAGTTACGAAGGTGGATAGAACGTGATAGCAAATGAACTAACTAAGGACAAACTATATGTATGTCCGTGTTGTGGTAAAACATTCGTAAAACCTGTTGCGTCTATTTATAAATGTCGTGTCCAAGGATCTAAAAACAAAGAAGTATTCTTATGTTCTTGGTCATGCTATAGAACTTATGGAGGTAATAAATGAAAATTTCAAGAATTTGTTCTGCATCATCTGTTAGCACACGTGATAACTTTATGCAGACACTTAATCATGAAGTTGAGCAGACTGGCATACAATTTCTAATTGATAGCGGCTGGGATGACTCAACAGCTAGAGACTACTTCTCTTGTAGAACATCTTATAAAGAAGATTCTAATATGATTGAAGTATCTGTAGGTGCAGAGTTAGACTTTGATGAACTTATGGAGCTTGCAGAAACACTTAATACTGTTATTGAAAAGTATGATGAAAATGCTTACTTTGATGCAGAAGATGCAGGAAGACTTAGCGCATATTTGGAAGTACCTCAAGCTATTGAAATGTCTGTAGTAACTGGAGCTGAAAATGATTTTGAGATCACACATGTTGATCAGGAATACGATTCAGCTGCAACATCTATCAATTCCAAAAAACTTCCAGCTATTTACAACCTAGTAGAATTTCATCCAGGTGAACTTGCACTGGATTATGACGGAGGTAAGTTTGACAATGCTGTAAACTACTTGAAAGATAAAGATGTAACTCTTCTTGTATATGATCCGTACAATCGTACAGATGAACACAACAAAGAGGTACTTAGCATAATTAGAGATAACAGAGGCGTTGACGTGGCTGTATGTTCTAATGTACTTAACGTTATCAAAGAGCCGGAAGCTCGTATCAATGTACTTCAAAATATCAAACGTCTTGTTAAACCTCAGGGTGACGTATACATCACTGTATATGAAGGAACAGGAAATGGTAATGAAGGACCTACAAAATCTGGATACCAGCTTAATAGAAAAACTGTTGGATATATGGAAGAAGTTCAATCGGTATTTCCAAACGCAGAACGCCACGGCAAGCTTATTCATGCAACCAATACAGGAAGCTCCGTTGAATCTGCTACAACTGTAGAAGCGTCAGCTAATATGACAGAATATTGGTATGACCGAAAGCGAGGATATTCCATTCATTACACCAAAATTGACAGCAGCCCAGAAGCCAATCCGATGAAAATGCTCAAAGATTTCCGAGCACAGATCACTAAAACATCTCCTTATGATGATGCAGAATACTATTGGGCTCAACTAGCTGATGGTGTTATCTCTATCATTTATGAAGGACATGTTAAAGATAAAGCCTATTACTTCTCTGCTGAAGATATGGACTGTGAAAATGAGGAGTGGGTTGACATTGTATGCCAGAATGCTATGGACATACTTGATAAATACAACAAGAATATCAGCAAGAAAATGATTTACAATTCGGAGGATATCATGGGATATTACGATAACATAGAACCGCCACTGGATCCACCGGACGATCCAGATTACGTTGAAAAAGATGACTATCAGGACGAAATTGATTTCGAGTTTGATACAAACATCTTTGTAGCTGCAAATGGTAACTACGATGTAGACGATGACAGCAAGGTATTCATAGATCAGGGTGAATATGAAAAGTTCCAGTCATATTACTCAGATGAGTTTGGTGAAGTTTATCTATGTGATACAGGTGATTGCGTCACTAATCTTCTTGATAAGATTGAAACACTTATACCTGCACAGCGTGGAATGTATCACATACATGGATACATCACATTTGTTTACGATGTAGACGGTGTTATCGCATATCCGCATAAGGGACATTCTGAAGATGATTATTATGAAGATGTTGACACTTCAGGTGCACATGCAACTTACAACGAAGAGGAGACAGAAGTTAGAGACTTCACCATTCAGCCTCTTCCACATCAAAGAGTTCAAAAGAAGTAAATTATTACGAAATTATTAAATAACAGACTAGAACGGTTCAGATATTGACTTCTGAACCGTTTTATTATATAATATATGTATAACAAATAAATCGTTAAAGTAATTGGAGGTACAAAAGATGATGAAGAAAATTAAAAACATGGTAACAGGTATTAAACGTGCATATGACGAGGGACTTGTCAATCAGATTCGACTTGCAACTTCGCTGATATGCAAACTTACATGTTTAGTTACACTTTACTGCACATGTAGTTCATATGATAACGGTAACATTCCCGTATGCATTGTATGCGGAATAGTATCAGGTGTATTACTCATGATCGACTGGGCAGTCGTAAATCCAGGTATCTATTTGCTTGTTCCATATATTATTGTAGCCTCTTGGGTAGTATTTTCACATAATCATAACTTGAAGAGATCTTCAAAAGGTATTCGTAGAGAATATGTTCTTCTTTACAAAGAATGCGAAGGAATTCTTGATTGGTTAGATGAACTGTATTACAGATGGCAGAATTCAGAAATTGTGACAAAATACAAACTCTATTAAATTACATAGGAAGGAGTAAGATATGAAACTCAACGAAGAACAGAGAAAAGCAGTATATTGCGATGCAGATAAAATTGTATGCATTGCAGGTGCAGGATCTGGTAAAACATTTTCTCTCATAGAACGTGTTAAACGACTTGTAGATGATGGAGCAGATCCATCATCTATATTGGTCCTGACGTTCACAAAAGCTGCTGCATTTGAAATGGATCAACGATACAGAAAAAGGATGGAAGGTAATACACAAGCTATACCAGAATTCAAAACTTTCCATGCTTTCTGTTATGGACTCATTACACATGATAGAGACGTGCTCAAAGCTATAGGATATACACGAGTACCGTCTATCATCCGTAAAGATGTAGAAAAATCAGCTAAATACAAAGCTATTCAGCAATTAGGCATCAAGTTATCTAAAAAGAAACTTTCAGGTGACGAACCTCTTACACCTAAGGAACAATATGAGTACAATGTGTATAAAAAAGCTGTTGACGCGGAAATCCAGAAACAGAATCAGATTTCGTTTGATACATTGTTTACTTCTATATGCGACTTGTTTACAAATAATGATCAGTCTATTATTAAATACAAAGATAAATACAAATACGTTATTGTAGACGAATTTCAGGATACAGATAAAATGCAATGGCAGTTTGTGCAGAGTTTGCCGTTTGCTAAACTATTTGTAGTTGGAGACGCATTGCAGAACTTATATTCATTCAGAGGGACTACAGCAGATATCATCAAAGGCTTATCAGAAGATCCGGAATGGGTGCAGATATATTTATCTAATAACTACAGATCCGGTGAAGCAATTGTAGATTATGCAAACGAAAATACATCATATGCTAAAGGTAAATCTTACCGGAATATTATGAACAGTATTCTACCTGGTGGGAAAGTTACCGAATATGAACTTATGCGACGTAAACCTTACGGTGCAAGCCTTCAGTACGATGAAGAAGAGTGGCTAGATAAGTTCATATATAACATTAACATGGGAAATAATCCAGGACAATATGCAATGTTATGCAAGACAAACCGAGAAGTTTCATACATTTCAGATTACTTTAAACGTAAAGGCATTGAAGTATCTTCATCTGTATCAAGTACCGAGGAAGTTGAAATGTATTTACAAGCAGTAGATGATACCGAATTCTTAATTGACTGGACATCGTCCTTACTGCCAGCTGAAAAATATGCAGATTGGATTCGTATTTCTCAATCTAACAAAAATTCTACCATGACTACAGAAGAGTACTACAAGATCATATCTTCATTTCCAGCAGTTAAGTATCGAGTAGACACTGTAATTGAAATCAGGCGTGTTTGGAATGATAAAACATTAAGCATTGGAAAACGTATCTGCAAAGTGTGCAAGCTTGTCGGAATCGAGCATCCTGATCTCAACGCTATTGCAGAGTATCTGAGTGACAAGAAACATTCCATCAGAGAAGCTATACTTGAGGAATCTAAAAAAGCTTCTGAAAATTCGATTTATGTAGGTACTATTCATTCCGTAAAGGGTTTGGAATTTGACAACGTAGTTCTGTTCGGAGTCAATGACTCTGCATTTAAACTTGAGGACGAAGATGCTTATAATCTGTTTTACGTAGGTATTACAAGAGCGAAGAAGCATCTTATCGTATTTAGATATTATGAATGATTATGAAATGGAACGTAAACTGAAAGAGAATGAACGACTTGTTCATTATATACTCGGTAAATATTATCCGGCTGTACAGCATGATGAAGACGTTATACAATCAGGTATGATAGGATTATGGATAGCCCTTACAAAGTTTGATGAATCTAAGGGCTATCAATTCAGTACGTATGCAACGAGAATCATCCGTAATCAAATCGGATTGTATTTTCGACGCTACAACAGACAGCATAGAATACCAACTAGCAGTATATATGAACCAATAACATCATCTAAACAACATGGGGATGATAAACTTACAGTTATAGATTCAGTAGCTGACACCTTCACAGTTGAAGATCAAGTGCTATCTAATACAGTCTTCGCAGAAGCTATTGAGAAACTAGTATGTAACGAACGAGATAGGAATATCTTGAAACTGTATTACAACGGATTTTCTCAAACACAAATAGCTGAAATTGTAAAGTTATCTCAAGCTCAAGTATGCAGAGTACTGTTGAATTTGAAACATCAGTTAACCCAGGAGGATACAAACAATGTTAACAAGAAAAGAAACAAATGAACGGACAGAGGATATACTTAAATGTATATCCTCACATCTTTCGTCTCGTACAGCTTTAAGAAAACATGAGTATGTTTGTAAAATTTTAGATAACTACATGCTACTGGAACCTTCTGACGTAGAAGTATTTCCTGATAGATTTCACAAGCGTGCGGGCGATAAGATGAATGTACTGTATCATGTACTTCATACACATTTTGCTGACTGTTTACCTGAAAACTTAGCAGATGGCCGACATGATACTTACATCCACATTAAACCAGGTGTACTAACGCCAGGTTGCTACACATATAAGTTGTCAGTTACAGGTAACCGGAGACGCTGGATAAGATCGTTATAAAACACGAAAATATACATAATAGGAGGAATACAAATGAATATCAAATCCGTTGAAATTAGAGGTATGCACAATGTAGAACATAAAACATATGATTTACATGATGTTAACTATATTTACGGACCTAACGGTTGCGGTAAATCTACCATACTTCAAGCTATTCAGCTGGGTCTTTTAGGATACATTCCAGGATATTCTAAAAAGAACAGTGATATCATGAAACATGCAAATGGCCCAGTGATGACAGTCAAATTAGTATTTGACAACGGCATGTCCATCGAAAGATCATGGATTCGTAACAAGTCAACAGTTACGGCAAATGTAGTAGCTAATCCAGAAGACTTAGATCTTGACATGTTCCTTACAGATTTAACAATGCCGATTTTTAAATTTGATGAATTCTTGAGTTTGTCAAGTAACAAACAGAAAGAATGGTTCTTGCAGCACATGAAAACCGATGACGCTGCTATTGACTGGGTCAAAGAAATCCATGAAGCTGTGCAGGATCAGATTTTTGATACAAGTGAATTTGAAAAAGAGATTCTCGAAGAAATTCAGTCAGTTGAAAAAACCTGGAAAGATGTATCCGGAATTGAATTATGTAAGCAGATCAATGCACATATCAAAGATATCATCAGTTTAAAGAAAGGATCTATTCAGTCTCTTACAAACACATTGCAGTCATTAGTTAAGTATGATGACTCAATGGCAATAGATGAGAAATCTGTAACATTTCAGATCAGCTGCTTAGAGAAGCGTAAATCTGAGACTAATATAGCTAAACGAGAAGCGGAAGTTTATGCAAAAAACAAAGTTACTTTAGACCAGTATACATCGGCTTACCCTGAAACTACTTCAGGAGAAGACAAAAGATATGTAAAAGCTTCTGAAACCATCGAAAAATCTGCTGAGGAGATTAAAGTATTATCTCAACAGATGGCAGAAAATGACGAAAAGAAGTCTAAGCTTCAATCTCAAGTTGACAGCTTACAGCTTAATATCGCTGAAACTAAAAAAGAGCAGTCTCAATACGCAAGTTTGAACAAGTGTTCTAACACATGTCCATTTACAGGTAAAACGTGTGAGGATGTTCTTCCTGAAATTGAAAAAGCTAAAAAGCTCTATCAGAAGTGTCAGGATAAGATTGACAAGCTGCAGAAGGAGATTGACAAGCTTAAATCTCAGATCAATAAGCTTGCAGAAAAACATGTAGCATTTACAAATGCAATCAATGAACACAATCATGTAATCCAGCAAAATGAATCTGTCCAAACACAGTTGACAAAGGGGTACGAGTTTAAACAGCAGTTAGTAGCAGCTATCGGAAACGAACCATTGAAATCTACAGAAGACTGCGAAACAGAATTAACTAATATCAATGAAGAGCTGGCAAAACAGCGAAATATTCTTATAGAAGTCAAGGCTAATAAGCAGTACAATGAATTGTTTGAAAAAATCAACAATGATAAGATTCAGGAAGAATTTTATCTTACTTGCTTAAAAGCTTGGAAAACTCTTACAGATGTAAATGGATTGCAGAGTACACTTGCAGCTAAACCATTTGAATCTCTTGCAGCTAACTTGACATCTTATGTGAAAGCTGTATTTGGTGAAAATACAGTAGCATACTTCAATGTATCTAGTCAAGCAAACTCGTTTGATTTTGGACTGAAACGTGGTGACAAAATTGTATACTTCAATACATTATCATCTGGTGAGCAGTGTTTATACATGTTTGCTTTCATGGTATGCTTATTATTTGGAGATGAACATCCTGCATTACCTATTATTCTACTCGATGATGTATTTGATCATCTCGATAATAATAATGTGGAAGCTATTTTAAATGCTATCAATCTCGCCGGATACGAAGGTGTACAGTTTGTGTTCGCAGGATTCAATCCTATCAACGAGCGATACAGCAGTTATGTCATTGAACCTTAAGAGGTGATAACATGCAATTAGCAAGTTTAAGGTGTATGGATTATAAAGGAAGAATAACAATTCCTAAAGATATTTTAGCACTGGCTGGTATTGAACCAGCTGGTGCAATTTTCAAAGTTATTTTGTCAGATGACAATACTATAGTACTTGAACAATGTAACAAAGATATTGACAAAACACGCTTAACATAATATAATCGTTAACATGTATAGAAAGGTGATAATATGAAACGATTAAAGAGAATTGAGTGTTCATCACAGTCCAAAGGTATTTTTTTGGTACACAGATGACGGGCTGTTAGCATTCCCATATGATCCTAATGATCATGCTAGTGGACTATCTAAAAACGGATTGACATACACACATAAGAAGTTATGGCCTGAAATTGCAGGAAAGTACAGGAAACATCCGTATAACTATTTTCCTAGAGGTCGTGTAGAATTTGACAACAAAGGTAGATCTGTTGTTTATATGAATCCAAATATCCCAGAGTCTGTTATAGCAGATATCAGAAAAGAATTCGGTATTCGAGATGAAGTTATTAAATACGATAATAGTAATCATTATAAATGCTATTTAGATGACGGATGGTCACCAGATCGCTAATTTTGATTTCACATATCTAGAAATACTTACAAATATGATAATAGCATCGTTAATATATCACGTATTAGGGCCTTTAGCTCAGTAGGTTAGAGCATTCGCCTCATAAGCGACAGGTCGCGGGTTCGAGTCCCTCAGGGCCCATGCAGAGATAGTTGACTTTGGAAGTTTCAAACGACTCTTACAACGGTAGTAAACTTTCAACTTCGGTAGATTAGCTTAATGGTTAAAGCTCCTTAAAGGTTAAGGCGTGACGAATAGAAAAGCAGTAGGTCGCTGTAATAAATAAGTCAGCTTTGCAAGTGATAAATGAGTTGACCACATATTGTCGTTGCAAGGTATTGTAGTTCGAATCTACAATCTACCATTATCATCTATATACTTACAGATGACGAAATTAGAAGCGATTCTAAAAATTAGTAATCGTTATATATTGTATCAGAAATGATACAATAACTGATGGGCTGTCGCCAAGAGGTAAGGCAAAGGACTTTGACTCCTTCATTCGCGGGTTCGAATCCCGCCAGCCTAGTTTACCGTTTAGGTGAAAGTTTTAGCTTTGAAGATGAGTAACCAAAAACTTAATCTACATCAAAGCGTAATGTAGATCGGCATATGAAGTTTACAATAGGCCCAGGGGCACGGTTTGAGTATGCTAGATGGTATAACTGAATAGTTATGACCTCGATATCACTCATAGCTAAACAGTATATCATTGAAACTGACGTTAAGGTTGAAACCATGTATGATTCCGGAATAGGCGTCAGGATAATAAACAATTTAATCATACACGTGGGGATGGTATTAGCTCATTACCTGTTAGTGGACGTTCTAGATATGCCACAATGAGCTGTTTGCTGATATGGTGGAATGGCAGACACGATAGATTTAGGATCTATTGCTTAACAGCGTGCAGGTTCGACTCCTGTTATCAGCACTGGCAGACGAAATGGCTAGTCGCCTGCCACCTTTCAATAATTACAGTTACAAGTACGAACAAGATACCTGTTAAATCGTTAGTATATATGATAATGATCCTACATATATACTTGATTTAGCAGGTATTTTGTTATGTAGTAATATCATATTAGAAAGGAGATAAATTATGAGCGACGCAAAGAAAGAAAAAATTTCAATCCAAGAAGGCGAATTAGTTCAGATCACATTTCGTGTCAAAAATAAAGATGTATGCGAAGAACTTATCAACAGCTGGTTGAACGATGGAAAAGATCAAGAATGTGGTTTTGAAACGTGTTCGCTTGCAACAGGTGCAGATGTGTTCACATATGAACAAAGATCAGAAGCTATCAAGAAACTCAAAGAGCTTCAAAAAATACTAGCCAATGATTCTGGAAATGAATTATCTGCAATGTTAGGAATGCTTGGAGGATTAACTAGCATGCCGCAATCTTCTGATTGCGTAACTTTTGATAGCATGCCATTTGCTGAAGAAAATAAAGAAGAGGTGTTTGACAATGAGTAAACTAACAGATATTATTCAAAAAGCTTCTCAGTCATACTATCAAGATGGTACATCTATATTATCAGATGCAGAATTTGATAAAGCACTTGATGATCTTAAAAAAGAGGATCCAGACTCGCCATTACTTACAGATGTAGGTCATGGATATGATATCAACAAAGATACAACACCAGGTGCAAGATTACCACATAAATACGGTCAGGTAGTAGGGCTTGAAAAATGTCACAACTGGGACGAACTTCCTGATAAATTCTTATATCAGCTGCTTGCGATATCGCCTAAATTAGACGGTTTATCTATTGTATGTTATTTTAATGGTAAACAGCTTGATAAGGCGTTAACTCGAGGTTCTCGTGACGGATTCACCGGTATCGACGTTACTGATAAAGTACGAATAATTCTTGAAAAAGAACTCCAAGTAGTTGACAGCGTGAAAGACACAGATGTAGGTTTACGTGGAGAGATTATCATGTCAGATGAAATGTTTGAACAGTTTAGAACTGACTATCCTAACGGTCTTGATGGTAAAGCTGCTCCTACAAATCCTAGAAATTCTGCTGCTGGTATCATCAATCGAAAAGATTGGAAACCTGATGACTTAAGATACCTTGATATCATATTCTATCGTGTAGTTGGATTTGAAGATCATAGAGAACATCAGGATAGTACTATTCAGAGTGTGTCAGATGTTCAACATATACTATACAAATATTTAAAATCGGAATATGTAGTTCCTAGATATTTCTTCCAGATGCAGTCAAACATGTCTACAGGTTATCCAGATATGTCGGAACTAATGACTATCATACAAAAACGTTTGTATAAGGTATGGGATGATACCAAACTACGAAACTATACAACAGATGGACTTGTTCTAGATATATACAATGGCTGCTATGTTAATGCTACGACATGTAAAGTTGAATATGAAGGTATTGCGTTTAAATTCAAAGCTGAAAGTAAGACAACTTCGGTAACAGATGTTATTTGGTCATTATCTAAAACCGGATATATGATACCACGTGTTCAGGTTGAGCCTATACAGCTATCTGGAGCTACTGTAACATATGCTTCAGGATTCAATGCAAAATACATCGCTGAAGAAGGTATCTGTAAGGGTGCTAAAATTGAACTTATGAGATCAGGAGAAGTAATTCCAGATATTCAGAAAGTATTATATACTCCAGCTAAAGAGAATCCTATGTTACTGAAGCTCCCAACACAGTGTCCAAAATGTAACAGTAAGCTTGCGTGGTCAGGCGTACATCTAGAATGTAGTAATGTAGACTGTCCTGGAAAAGGAACCTGGGACTTACTCGTATGGACAAACTTCTTAGCACCTATCGACAACTTCGGGGATAAACTTAGACTTAAATATCTTAGAAAATTGATACCAGATGATGAAAATATGAATGTACGATATTTTATGGAACACTTTAAAACATATCGAGCAGAAGCATTTACAATTCAGGATAAGTTATTTATCGACATGCTGGATAAGATATTCAATGAGCCTGTAGAACTCAGCGATGCACTTCAAGCTCTTAATATACCTAGACTTGGAGATGTAACAAGTTCTAAACTGAGCACAAGACCCGATTTAGTTTACAAGTTAATGAAGTATGAGTTAAACTCAGCAGAATATCAAGAACTTGTTAACATAGTAGGAGAAGCTACTGCTTGTGTTCTAAGAGATTCACACAAAATGAGCAATCTGAAATATATTTGGGACAATATCAACAAACATGAAGTTTGCAAAGATATTATTAAGATTGCAATAACTGGTTCGCTATCTGTACCTCGTAAGAAATTTGAAGCAGAATGTAAGCCATATGGCTTCATGTGTGGAAGTCTTACAAAAGATTGCAAAATACTTGTAACAGATAATCCAAATTCATCATCCGATAAAAACAAAAAAGCCGATAAATGGGGAATACCTAAAATGACAGAATTAGAATTCAGAAACAAATATCTGAAGTAGGAGGTAATTATGAAACTTATTGACAGCGATGTAACCATCATTCCATATGAAGATCCATATAAACTTGTTGAAACAGTAGGACGTACATGCTACAAATCAGAATCTAACATCACAGACGAAAGTTCTAAGAAATTCGTGGAAAATTTAATTAGAAACAAACATTTTGCGATGCTGGAACACGCACGAATAACCTTTAAAATCAAACAGGATACTAGTGACAATCATTGGTCCTACAACCACGTGCTTAACTACTGTAAACTTTGTGCAGAGTTTCAGCAGGTGCCTAAAGCATATGTGTACGATGGTTCCGATTATATCATACTCTCAGTTACGATGTCACATCTGTATAATCCAAAATGGGAACACTTTACATGCGCTAGAATTTTAGCATTTCTCAGACAACTTTTCACCTATAGAGATACTATCAGTGGATACAGCAGCTGCGAAATTTTACTCGGTGCAATATCTATAGAAATTTTAAACAATGATGACATCGATGATGTAACGTGCGGACCCTGCTGGAGAGACATGAAAACAATGACAGCTAGATTCATTTGTGATCGAGGTGTAAGTCATGAATTAGTTCGTCATCGTGTTGCGCTTGCTCAGGAATCTCAAAGATATTGCAACTATGGATTGGAGAAATTTGGAAAAGAGATCACATGCATCAAACCTTCCCGATATGATGAATGGTCAGTGGGAATGAAACAAGCATTTGAATATGCATTAACTACTGCAGAGCATGCCTATTTCAATCTTATCAATTTAGGCTTGAAGCCACAAGAGGCTAGAGGTGTATTACCTAACGAAACAAAGACAGAAGTTGTATTTACTGCAACTTACACAGAATGGGATCACTTCTTTGCAGTTAGAGCATTTGGTGTAACTGGAGCACCGCATCCTGACATGCATGCATTGGCTAATAAACTATTATCCAGTTTACAAGAAGATAATCTTTCAGATTATGAATTTCGCAAAGAGTAAATTTGTAAACAGCTAATCCTTGAGAATAAACACTATCTCCTGGCTAGATAACACCTTAATTAAAATCAGAATGAACCAAATGAGGTTTGTTCCTGATCTGCTCTATTCAGGAGGTAGTGTATTTTTATGAATTCGTTGAAGCTTGATGTGCCAGGTACAGATATGTGTATACGTGTAGGCGACAAGATAAAACTCGGCAGATTCGCTTCCACACTTTGGAGAGTTAATCATGGATGGTTTGAATTCGACGGAAATCGACCATTTTGTGGGTGGTTCTTGACTAATCTTGAAACTGGTCAGGTTAAGCCCCTCCAGAAAACAGATCTAAATGATTGCTACTTCATCGAGTAGTGAAAGGAGGTAACCGAGGATGGATTCCATCAAGACTGATAGTGGTTTAACAATCACTGACGGTACAATTGTAATGCTTGCAAGGTTTCCGGGTACAAAATGGATTGTACGCAATGGCTGGTACACATATCAAGGTAATCAATATACCGGATGGTATGTGAGTTCAATTCCTAGTCAAACAACATTACCATTGACGGATGATGATCTTGAAATGATAACAATTGTATCCAACAATCAATGCAATTGCGGTCATTATCCTCCACCACCGTGCCCGCCACCTTTCCCTCCACCGGGACCTGCTCCAAGTGAAAAGAATCCTAAATTTACTGAATCTTATAAAGACGAAGTAGATAGGGCATTCATTACAGTAAACACACTTGAAGATAGGGATAAACTTAACACTCGTATCATACCAGATGGTAAGATCGTTCGTGTTAATTCTGTTCGAGGTGTTATCAAATACTATTCCTGGAATCTTGAAAAAAAGACCTGGGAAGAGGAAACATTCGGCATTAAGGATGAGATCAAAAATGTAGATGAGCGGGTATCATCTATTGAGAAGGACTTATGCTGGTTAAACATTGATAAGGAGGTAATTGAAAATGGCTAATGCTAACAGAGTGCTATTTATCAGTTGTACTCAGCAAGAGTACAAAGCTCTGAAATCAAAAGATCCTAGCGTCGTTTATTGGCTTAGCGATGCTAAACAGATTTACAAAGGCGAAGACCTTTACAGTAATGACGTAATTTTCGCAGAAGCAGCCCCTTCATTTGAAACTGCTGAAGATGGTAAGTTATACGTTGTTAAAGCTGCAGACGGAAAAGTTCAGCTTATTACAAAAGGCGTAACTGCAATGGTGCCAGCCGGCGGTGAAGTATCTACCAAAGATGTAGAGGACAAGATCGCGGCAGCACTTAAACCGTACAACGGTGCTTTAGTATCTGTAGCATCTAAACGATCTGAAGATAATTCAGGTACAGTAATTACATTTACAGATCATACAGGAAAAGAAACACCGATTACAATCGCTGATCTGTTTTTATCAGCTGCTGAATATGATACAGAAACTCATCATCTGAAGCTGACAGTTACAGGAACAGACACACCGGTTGAAGTAGATCTTAGCGAGTTAGTTCCGCAGGCAGTCAATACTTCTCAAGTAGCGATTGCTAAAAATATTGTAGCTACAGTAGATGTAGGTAACATCAAAAAGGGTCAGAAGATTGATGTTACAGATACACAGAATGTTCAGCAGCTGCTTGAAGCTATGCTATCTCAGGATTCTAACCCGACAGTTACTCAGCCTCGTGCAGCTATAGTGCTCACAGGCGCAGGTGCTAAAGAAGTAGGTTCTAAATTTACTCCAGCATATACAGTAACATTTGATCCTGGAAAATACAGCGATACAGCAGAAGGGGCTCAGGCGACACATGTAGTCGCAAATGGATATGCAGTAACAGATACAGCTAGTCATGAAGCTTCAACTGCTTCTGGTGCATTTGAAGAATTTACGGTCGCAGATGATACAAATTACTCTGTATCAGCTGTAGTAACTCACAGCGAGGGTGCTGTACCAAAAACCTATCTCGGTAAGGAATATGCAGCAGGTAAGATTGCAGCTGGTACAAAATCTGCAAAATCTGGATCTGTTACAGGATACCGTCAAGGCTTCTATGGATCACTTACAGCTAAAGACGCTGCTGTTGATTCTGCACTTGTTAGAGGACTTTCAGGTAGAACTAACAAGAAGGTTGCAAAGGGTCAGAAATATACGGTACAGGTACCTGCAGGAACTTTACGTGTTGTAGTTGCATATGATGCTTCTATCGGAGCTATTGCATCTATCACGTCAGCTGAGCAGTTTAACTCAGAAATCAAAGATTCCTTTATACTTCAGACAGTACAGGTAAATGATGCTTCCGGTGCAAATCCAAAAGCATACAATGTGTATGTAAAAGATATGGCAGGCGCACAGGCTAATGGCACAACCTATACGGTAACAATTTAGGAAGGGGGATAATTAGTCATGGCAAAAGCATTTAATAGTGCAAGCATTAAGTCAACACTTGGTTGGTCTAATGCGTTTAATCCAGATGGAGCATTCCCACTTGACGTCAGTGCTTGGTTTGGCTCACTCGCAGATGCCCAGGCAGCTGCAGCTACTGCTGTCGAATTTGGTTCTACTGAATCCAAATACCATTTCGGTAAACAGCTGTATGTATTTGATGGAACAGAGTGTAAAACATATCTGATCCAGGGTGATAAAACACTTAAAGAGGTTGGATCTAACGATACACCGATGCTGTTCGTTGAAGATGAAGCAGGTATGCTTGCTCTTAAAGACATCAAAGGCGGTCAGCAGGTTTACAGAACTGATACTCATACAACTTGGATCTTCAAAGGCGGAGAAGCTTCTATCTTAAGTAACTGGGTGGAAAACGCTGCTCAGAATGATACAAAGTGGGAGGGAACTTCCGATAAAGTTTTATTCTTCTCAATCACACAGGACGCATATGATAAGATTGAAACTAAATCTGAAAGTACACTTTACTTCACAGTAGATACTAAACGTATTTACAAAGGAAGTTCTGATGTTACCTCTTCTGTATATGCTGGAGATACTATCCCAGCAGTAAGCGCAGCAGTTAAAGGTAAGCTGTATATTGATACAACTACTTTTGAATGTAAGCTGACAGTAGACGGTACAAATTGGATCGTTACTTCTCCGGGATATCTCACAGACGGTGCAGAATGGGCAAGTGCTGATTCTGGTAAGCTTGCAACTATCGGACTTATTAAGAAGGGACTTAAAGAAACAGTTGATGCAAAATTTGCAGGAGTTGTTTCTAATCCGACATATGATGCTGCAAACTTAACATTGACACTTCCAGTTGCAGGTGGAGATGCAGTTGTTGTAAATATTCCGAAGGATAAATTTGTAACAGCTGGTAAGTATTATGAGGATTACCCAACCGAAAATCCTACACACCATAAGGTCATTGTCCTGACAATTGAAAATCAGGAAGAGCCTGTAATCATCCCTGCAGAAGCACTTGTAAATGTATATGCAGCTGATAACACAGGTAAAAATGTTGCAATCACAGTAACAGCAGACGGAAAGATTTCAGCATCTGCTGTAATTGATCCGACAGATGGTAATGCACTTGTAACTTCTGAAAAAGGTCTTAAGGTAGATATCTCCGGAAAGATTGATAAAATTGGAAGTGCAACAGGTGGTAAAATCGTTGTATCTGACACAGCCGGAAACGTTGCAGAATCTGCATATATTGTATCTGATAAAGATACAATGGGAGCAGATGCATCTACATTACCGACAGAAGCACTTGTAGCTGCTGCTATCACAGCTGCTGTAAATGCTGCAACTGCTGACAAGGTAGACAAAGTAGTAGGTGTAGAGAACAACTTAGTTATCTTCGGTGCAGACGGGGCTATCAAAGATTCTGGAAAGAAATTTGGTGGAGCAACACTTGCAGATGTTCCGGACAACAATACGCTTGCAACAGAAGCAGCTGTCAAAGCAGCTGTAGAAGCTTCTCAACTTGTTTGGGGATCAGTAACAGCGTAACATGTAGTATGCCATTAGCTGCTTGTTGAAACACACAAGCAGCTTATAGTATAAATTAAATTGCTATAGGAGGTACTTGAATATGCCTAGTGCTAATTCAAACATTCAGTTCAAGTATGGTTTAAAAACTAACTATACTAAGCTTGCAGCTAAAGATGTTAATACAATTTACTTCTGTACAGATACGCAGGAGCTCTTCGTAGGTGATACAGAATATACTCGCCCGGTGCAGTTTGGTACATCATTACCAAGCACATTCGTTCCGCCAAACAGCCTGTTCTATAAAACAGATACTAAGGAGCTTTATTTCTCTGAAGGTGGTACAAAGTGGACACCGTGTTCTAACTTCTACAGCCATCCGACATTTACAGCTAAGACAGTAGGTGCAAACACAGCAGGTGCTGTTGCACATGGTGGATCATTTAAAATTCCGAAGGTAACCGTAAATGGTCAGGGACATGTAAGTGCTGCCGAAGACGTTACAATTACACTGCCAGCTGAAACAACGAATACTGTAACAGTTAGCGGAGCTGGAAATGCTGTAACAGCAGCTGCTTGGGATGCTGCAGGTCATGCATTAACTCTTACAAAGGGCGAAACATTCGCAACTAAAGCTCAGTTAGATGCAGCTATTGGTAACATCACTTCATTTGAACTTGATGCTGGTCCGGAAGGTAAGGGGTACGCTTCTCTTGAAGCTCTTAAAACAGCTCATGCAAAAGGTGTTAAAGGTACTATCTACCTTGTACAGGCTGGAAGCAAAGACACAAACAGCTTTGCAGAGTATTTATGGACAGGATCTGCTTATGAGCAGTTCGGTAAATTTGGAGATGTTGATCTTTCCGGATATGTTCCGACAAGTCGTACTGTAAACGGTCATGCATTAACTGGTAACGTAACAGTTACAAAAGGCGATGTAGGATTAGGTAATGTAGACAACACAGCGGACTCTGCTAAGGTAGTTGCTAGTGCAGGTAAGTTAACAACTCCAAGAACTATCAAGCTTACAGGTAATGCAACAGGATCTGTATCATTCGATGGATCTAAGGATGCAAGCATTGCAGTTACTGTTTCTGAATCTGCACATGCAGCTGCAGCTGATAGCGCTACAGAAGCTGATCACGCTGCAGAAGCTGATCATGCAACATCTGCAACATCAGCAAACAGTGCTACAAAAGCAACTCAGGATGGAGCAGGTAATGTAATTGCTTCAACTTATGCAACAAAAGCAGAACTCACAGGTGCTGCTCTTAAATGGGGATCATTCTAATCGACTAATCCTTATATGATTGCAGAAAAGTCATTATGATAAGATGACCTACAGGCGTATGGTGACACATGGTGGCCATACGCCTTTAATAGTATAAAGTATAAGGAGGTATCAATATTAGCTATGGCAAATGAAATTGTCAAACTAAAACGTGGCAAAAAAGCGTCTATGCCTGCTAAAGAAGCTGGATCTATTTTAATTGCTACGGATACAGGTGAAGCTTACGTTGATGATACATCGACAAGTCGAATTCAGATAAAAGATACAACCAAACTACCTCTTTCAGGAGGTACAATGACTGGACCTATTAACATGGGTGCTCATAAGATTACGTCACTTGCAACCCCTACAGATAACACTGATGCAGCTACTAAAAAGTATGTTGATGACGCGAAATCCTCTGCAGCTTCTTCTGGAAGTGCAGCTGCTGCAAATGTAGCGTCTCAAGTAGTTAGTGGAACAACCGATGTTATCGACGTAGTACGATCTACTCAAAGTTCTGGTATTAAAAATAAAGATACTATTTCACATGCAGCAGTATTGGCTACAGGGTCTGCAAATACCAATTATGGCCCAACTGCAGCTGAAACACTATCATATGGTGGATCATTTAACGTACCTAAAGTTCAAGTTGACAAATACGGGCATGTTAAAGTTGTAGGGCATTATGCTATGAAATTACCTTCTGCAGTATCGGTCCCTAAAGATCCGAATATACAAGTGTATACATGTACAACAGCTGCAGGTACAGCTAGTAAAAGTATAACAACACACCGAGATGTTATGGAATCTGGTGATATATTTGCAGTAATATTCACCAATGGTAATACTAGCTCAGTTATGACTTTAACATACGATAATACAAGTCATGCTGTATCTGCATCATCGTTTGCATCATTAGCTAACATACCTGCAAATGGTATCTGCTTGTTTAAAGATACTACCTCTTCAGCCGGTGCATCTGTACAGCTGGTAGGCATAATAACAGGACCATATGCGGTATCAGGACCTATTACTATGAGTGGTGGTGTAATTGGACTGTCAGCTCCATATTCAGCAGGATCTGCAGGACCTGGAACTGACGCATCACCGTCATACGGTCAATCATTTACAGTACCTCAAGTGACTCGAGATGCATATGGACGTGTTACAGGATTGACTTCTAGAACCATTACACTTCCAGCTGCACCAACACAAGTAACTTATTCATCAGGTACATGCATAACCGTTTCAGGAGGTAAGATCAGTCATACATCTCCTTACAGCGCCGCTGCTTCAGCCGGCCCATCTCAAGATTCCTCTCCAGGATTTGGTGGAACTATCAAAGTACCACAGATAACACGAGATACTCAAGGGCATGTATCCGGTTTGACGGAGAGAACTATTACATTGCCTGCAAATCCACAGAAAACCTATACTGGATCTTCACCGATTGTTGTATCCGGTACAACAATTTCGCATGCAGGTCAAACAGCTGTAAGTTCTGGACCATCTCAGAATTCATCTCCAGGATTTGGTGGAACGATTACCGTTCCTCAGATTGTAACTAATAACACAGGACACGTGACTTCAGCACCTGCTAGAACTATTACATTACCACAGCCTAAACTGACAAGTGCTGTTTCTGACTCATCTGTACAATTTAGAAACATTGTAGTAGTTGCTAAAGGAACAGATCCAGCTACTGTAAATTGCCCAGTAGGTACAATTATCATGGTTAAAGAAGAGTAAATCACCTTCTATTAACATAAATTAACGAATCAATAATCATCAGAAACTAAAGGAGGTCAGCAAAGATGAAAATTCAGCTTGTTGATTTAACACAATATGAAATCAATGACATTGCTGTCGAAAATGGAACTCTCAAGATTGATTTCAAAGATAAGACAGCAGAAGAGATTGAAACTCTGCTATCTAATTCAGGAAATCTGAATAAAATTGAAGTGTTAGAGGACCAGTCAGGTGAAAGTTTATATTACTTCACAGGATTCACTGTATTCGAGGGTGTATACCTCAAAGGTGATACCAGACGTGGTATGCTTTCAAAGCAGCCAGATCCGCTACTGTCTCGATTAGATCAAGCAGAACAGAACAGCATTGAAGCTACAACAACTGCTGGAAACGCAGATACAACTGCAAAAGATGCTAAAACAGCTGCTGATACAGCTGGAAAATCTGCAACAACTAATGCTTCTGACATAACCAACCTTCAAGAGGCACTTGCAGAAGTATATGAAATGGTAGCTGCAACCGATTCTGCTACCAAATAAGGAGGTTTAAAACAGTTATGGCTAAAATATACTACTCATTGGTTAAAAAGGGTCTAAGAACTATTGATCAGGTTCCTGAAGTAATTCGTGCAGAGGTGCAAGCGTTGCTAGACGCTGATAACAAGGATGCTTAAATTATTTCATCGATATATTTTCATATTAAGACGAAAGGAGGTGCGAGAAATGGCTGTAATTTATGTTGCACTTATTGTCAAAGGTAAACGGACATTCCAGTCTGTACCTGACAAACTGAAACCGCAGGTTAAAGAACTGTTAGAAGCTCTTGAACTCGGCGATCTGGCACAATAGCTAGTGTGCTGAACTAATGATTTAGGCATGACTATCCAAATTAAGATAGTTGTGCCTATTTCTATGTAACCTGACGTAATATAAAAACTATGGAGGTTACACCATATGAGTATTTATAAGAAAACAGATTCAGGAGCAGCTCGACTCGATAATGATTTATCTCTAACATGGATTAAACTTGGAGAACTAGCAGGAAATCATTCTAAAACTAAAACAATAACGGTAATAGATACATCTCAATATCACGAATTATTACTAACATGCGGACCTGCAGTAGAATACCAGACAAGAAGAATACTAGCAAGCACAATAATACCTATTACTGGGTGGTTAGGCGATACTACAGATCATGGAAATGGAGCTTTTCAAGCTGCATATTCTACTACACATCTGGCAGGAGTTTCTAGAATATCAAACACATCTATCAAACTATATGCAAATACTGCAACTTTGACAGCTGTATATATACGATAAATAACCTTAACCTGACGTAAATTAAACTACAATAATGGAGGTTTAATTTACTATGGGAATATATGTGAAGACAGATAATGGTACATCTAACGTGATGACCTCTCGTTATACAGCAGGTACAATAGAATATGTAGGCTATCATGTATTAACATATCAGTCAAGTACATGGCTTCAAACTACGATACCTAAAGGAACGATGCGTTCAGATGCATTTTTGACAGATCGTACTATTACTGTTAATATCACTCCGCAGTTCTATGAAGGTATGCCGTATTGGCAGATCAAGGGATATGGTTATCTAGTAACTAGGGCTACAGAAACTATTACATTATATGCAATAGGATCTGGATTTGTATCTGGACATCTACAAGGCTTGAGTGTGATAGTAACAACTAATCATACAGAGTAATCCAAGTAACCTGACGTAGTATAATCAAACTTTTTAATTTAGGAGGTTATACTATGTCAGTTTATGTAAAAGCTACAAATACAGCTTATCCAATTTCAAATACAACAGAATTTGTTTCTAGATCTATAGAAAATTCAAAATACGGTTTGACACTATACATAATGAAATATGGACGAGTTATTAACTACAGAATTTCTAGTTATGTTCAGATAACACTAACCGCTGGAAAGACGTATTCGCCGTTTAAACCTGCTGGTATACTACCTATGTATAAAAGATATTATCCATACTATCAAAATCCTTCCTTGGTATTTGATTTTGTAATAGACGAAGATGGTACAGTTTCTATTTTACCACTTGTTAATATTGAAAAGAATGCACCTATCAATATTGATGTTTGTTTCTTCCAAAAGTTGTCGTAGCTACTTACCTGTCGTAATATCATAAACAATATTACGAGGTGAGACATATGTCAATATATTTAAAAGATTCAGACTCTGTAGATTTGCTTACATCTCAGTCAGATGTAATAGGTACAACTGTGACATTGCATTATGTATCAACTAACTTGTTATCAGGTAGTGTAGAGGTACCTGAACGATATAATGGAGGTGTAGCATTCTGTTCAGTTTTAAACATACCTGGAACACCTTATAGTGCAATTCAATTAGTGTATACTTCTCAGATATCAAATAATTTAGTTCAGATATATGCTAAAGGAACAGGATTTGTAAGTGGGCATATGCTACAAGTTGGCGTACTAGCAGTGCACTGATTTTCAGATAACCTGACGTAAAATATCAAAAGTTACATCACAGGGAGGTATTTTATGTCAATATATATTAAGACTGCGAAAGGTGCAAGTACCCTTGCTACTTCAGATTTTAGAAAACTTAAAGCTAACAATAATTGGAAATCTTATACAGACAATGGATGGACACTTAAGTATGTAGAGGTGTACAAACACATTCACTACGTTACGGGTTCAGTTACAGAAACTCATGCTTCAGATGCAGTTAGTAACGCACTCGTCATTGCAGGTAATCCTGTTATACCTATTGTAGATACTAGATTACCTATGACTATATATGTTGGCAATGTTCCTGTAGGATATGGATCTGTTAACTTTTCTGGAAATAGCGGAGTGTATCTTAATGCTACCGGATATCCGGCAGCTCATTCTTATGTATTCTACGGATATTTAATCTGCAAATAACGATAAACCTGACGTAATTAAAACTACTGCAAAATGTTAGGAGAGTTGATTATGTCAATATATGTTAAAGAATCTAGCGATGTAAATAGCTTAGTACCGAAAGGTATAAATTTAGGGGTAGATAAAGATGCACAATGGAATGGAGAATACTTACAAGGTAAGAAAATATACATAAAAATGGTGGAATGTGGTGCATTGCCTAATAAAACTTCAAAAGTAATAAGTGGTTACATACCTGCTGGCATTGCTCTTGAGTATATTTGGATAGACCCGAGTAATAGTTTTGGTTTTAATAACGGTGCAAAAATACCATTACCATATGTTGATATGTATGCTGTATCTACTTCAATACGTGTGAGATTAACAAACTATGGTAAATCCATTACAATAGATACAGGGGCTGATTGGTCTGGCTATGCATCTATCGTAACTGTGAAATATACGATCAAATAACTACTTAACCTGACGTAATGTGTCAACTACTAAATGTTAAGGAGGCACATTATATGTCTATTTATGTAAAGTTATCAGAGAAACCTCTGAAATTAGATTTAGCTGATGAAGTTAGAGAAATGTTAACTATCGGATATGCGGGTGAAGTATTTAGAAAACAAAGGTTTCATCCAGATGAAATTGAAGGATCCAATCACTTGTTATCAGGATGTTATTCCACCGGTTGGTATGAGTACGGAGGATACTTACATGATAAATGCGGAGCTCCGGATGACTGGGCAGGTATAATGATAGTATTTGCTCGTAGATACTTGCACTCAGGTTCTCCAGATTATAAACCTGAAGGTTATATAAAAATAGCGTTTACATGCGGATGTTATATTTACATGTGTATATGTGATGAAACTGGTAAAACACCAGGTTGGTACAATATAGCTAAACCTGTATAAGTATGTCAACCTGACGTAATCTATCTTATAATTTACTGGAGGTAGATTACAATGAGCATATATGTAAAAACATCTAAAGGTGCAGATCGAATGACGATGTTTGAGGAAATTGAAAATTCTTCAAATATACAAAGATTCGAAATAGGCAGATTATCTGTTGTCCGTGGAACTAAACTTTCTATAGCACCTAAAGGACGTGATTGGATTAAGTTATTTGACATAACTGAACTTCAGTCGTATTTTGGACCTCGTTTAGAAATTGGACGTATTCAGGTAGCAACATTCAATGCGGATAGTAAAGCATTAGATTCACATTTCTATCCACCTGAAATTTACTATCAAGGTGATTGGTGTGTATATCAATATTACTACCCTGCTACCGCAAGTAACATTGATATGAGAATAAATTATATATTATCCTATTATCACTAACATACAACCTGACGTAGTATAACTGACAAATTTGGAGGTGTACTACATGTCAATATATGTTAAAACAGACAAAACTATTTCATCTGTAGGATCTTTGTTTGAAACATTCAGAAATTCTTATTTAGGTTCAACCATTTTTATGATGACTTTTTGTAAGATACAAAATGGATTTCTTAGAAGTTCTAGTGTCGTCATTCCATGGAGCTCCGATGAGGTGAATGTTAGGCTAACTAAAATAAATATCCCAGGACTGTCAGTCATTGCAATCGACTATAAACAGATCGGATGGTTCAATAAACATACAATTTATGTCTGGACAAATACAAAAGGCGCCAACGGAGCAAGTGATCTAGCACAGCAATGCGCAGAAGTAAGCATAACGATAACAAAGAAATAGCCGATAGGATTGACCTATCGGCACTTTTCATTTAACTATCTAACAGGAGTAGAAAACTCTGTAAAGTTATAACATCTGTAAAATAAGTCTTGAATACGTTTCTGTATTACATGACTTTCAGGTGTATCTGAACCATTCTTCTCCATAGCTTCGCACAAAGACTTAGTTTGCTTCAAGTCGTCTAACAGATATCCATATTTATCCTTGAATGGGCGAACAACATCTTCAATAGGATACTGAGAAGTTTTGAGTTTCTTCGCATATTCATTGTATGCATCTTTGTATTCCTGAATTTTGTCTGTGACGTCTTCTAAGTCTAGCTGATCTGTATCTTCATCAAAGTCGTCAAAATCTTTGAAACATCTTATAACTCTTTTCATAGCTTCATAACCTCCAATATTTTCGTGTTTACGATATATTAGATTCACTGAATTTATCTATGCTGTATCTTATTATAACCTCATCTAAGGACGCAAGGGCACTATCTAGCTGCCTTACATCAGGATCTGTTTTACAATGCCCGTGACTGACTAACATATCCTTCATTGAAAGTAAAATAAGTCTTGTTTGCAGTACCGTAGCTTTTTCTGAATCGTCAAGCTCAATGCGAGCTGGATTAACAAGTTTCTGAATAAAATTCCATCTATCGTCAGCATTCATCATATACTAATCACCCCATTTAAGTAAATATTTATCAAGTAACTCTTTTCGTTTGTTCTCAACCCATTCTTGGTTACACTTAGTGCAAGATATTTCAGAATTAGGACATGCAGCAGTAATATTACCATACGTTGCACGTAAGCAATCTGGACCATTACAGCGAAACTGACTTACATATTGATCAATAAACATTGTAATTGTTTTGTTAGCTTCCGATATGAGTTGAGCTTTTGTACGTCTATCTTTTGACATAATAACACCTCTACATGTAATCTATATTACATGTTCCGTCTAGCACTCGTTTAAGGTCTGCTTGTTTATTAGCTAGTAAATTCTTAGCCGATTCAATTTCCTCTTCCAGTCTTCGGATAACATTCTCCTTGATCTTATGAGCATCCTTACGAATGTATAATCTTCCAGGAACTCCTGAACTGTCTAACGCAAGTCGATAAATGTCGCTTGATGCATAATCTCCAAGTTTATTACTTACTTCTGTAAATAGCTTTATATCGTTCAAATCTACAATGAATTCAAATTCATCGAAATTTTCATCTGTAAGTTCGATATAAAATCCACCTGAAGACCAATAGGTATCAATCATGTAAATAGATCCATCATCATGTTCTCTTGGTTTGAATGTCCAATTACAACAATGATATAAACTTTGTGAATACAATGTTCCACGAAGATTAGCATCTGGTGTATGTTTATACACGCCTGTCATTTGTAGTTTAAGACGGTTTTCTTCTGACAGCATAATTATTCACCACCCTTTGTATTATCTTTGTCTATCAACCAGCTAACTGCCTTCTCGTTGAAAATATCAAACTCAACAGGTAATAATATTGCCGATAGTGCTCGACTTATGCGAAATTCTGCAACTTCATGCCCTAACATATGAGCACCTACTTGAGCATTTTGAAGATAGCTGATTACTTCTTCTAAACATTCAAGCTGATAGTTTTCATCTTTTTCAAGCTGTTGAGTAGTATTATCACACATACCAAATCCTCCTACTCATGTAAAATTAACGAGTTATAAACTATCTTGAACACATCCTACATCATACCTCTACAGCGTTGAATGGCCTGATATTCCGCCTCTGTGAAAAACGTAGTATTTCTCCAGTCCAATGTATGAAGAGCTATTCGGCATATTTCGTTTCGTTTTAAGTGAACCGCTTTTATTATACCATCAGCATCTGCAGATTTTATAATCTTATACCACACCAGATTGTATCTAAAATACTTACCAGCTTTAGCTCTGTCGATTAACTGATTATAATGAAAATAATCCCAATCAAATACTTCGTCAGTTTTCATCCTACCAAACTCTGCAGTTGTAGTAGCGTCATTCATGAAGTATCTTCGATAGCTACCCATAGCTGCAATTCCCCATCCAGAACAATGGTTACATGGTACTACATACTTGCAAGTAGTTGTAAGGTCACAGCATCCACAACACCTGTTATCATGGAATACCGGACATTGAGGTTCATTTGTAGGTATCCTATACTTAGAATTTCGACAGCTATTTCTATGTGCCGGCTCTACACACATGAATAGGTGTTTAGGATTATGCTTGTCATCATATCTAGCTACTATCTCTCGTAACTTAGATATAACATATTCTGAAATTTTCATGAATATACCTACAAATCAGTGAAAAATAAAATACAATATAGCTACACCTATCAGTATGAACGGAGACAACATCACGAGAATAACTAATATCGCAGCTATTACAGTAGCAATAAATTCACCTACACGAGTTTCGTCACACAATTCAGCTCTCGGACACATGTAAGTAGATGAATAACATATACCGTCACATTGATGCTTCTTAGCTCGTTCTTCTCGCTGTTCTTCTGAATCAAACTTTTTAAACATACCAGAAACCTCCTTTATACAAATTTTTCAAATCTGTATTTCTGTGTAATCTCTGGATACTTCACGTGGTCTACTTCTGACATAAACATGTCATAAGGTCTTGCGAAGACATCAAAGTTGATTCCCCAAGCAGGTTTAGAATAAAGGGCTTGATAGATGACAAGCATTTCTCCTGTCTCTGTATGATCTGCAAATGCAAGAATTTTATACAAATAAACATTAGAATCTTTTGGATCTGTGATGGTTTCTCGCTTGAAATATTTTACAATGTCGCCAATCTGAAAATTTCGTTCAGATGATTCAAAAGTGTTTTTAGATAATGTTTGAATGCCAACTACAGGCTTCTCCAGCATAGGTGAAGGGTCAATTATATGTTCTTGTAGTTTAAATGCATCATCTGTAAGAAGGTTCCACAAGTATTTATCAAGCTCTATCATAGTCTCAAATCCTATAGTTTTGATTTTGATATCTAACACTACTGGCATGAACATATTTTCAAGTACTTGTAATTCCCAAACATCCGTATAACGATGATATGCAACAAACGTATACATATTATCGTATGGTAAATACCATGCATTGTCCTTTGGGCCAGTTCTCCAATTTAACAGATACATTACTTAACCTCCTCCACGTATTGCATAACACATTCTACAAATTTATCCACGAGCATATCAAAATTTTGCACACCTTTTTCCAATGTCCAATTGTCTTCATAAACTCGTATCTGAATTCTTATGTGAAATCCATTTGCATTGATTTCATCAAATATCCTATGTATCCTTTTCCAGAATTTATGTTTGCTAATCACTAAGATAGGATCTTTATACATAACTGAATTTGAAGGTATATAAAGCATCAATCTATGATTAGCTTTATCTTTATCGTTGAATCTGACACCTTCAAGAAGAAGTGTCCCAAGAACACCTTTAAGTGCTTGTTTCGATTTCATTGGTACCATGTAGAACACACCTCCATCAATCTTTTGATTTTGAGCTAGATGAATATTTCATCATAGCTGGAATTAACATAACTAACAAACACATAGGATTTTTTGTGATATATAATCCAGCTATTGAGACAGCTGCACAAGATATCCAAGTAGCTGCTACTGCTAACCACATCATATTAACACTCCTCCGTAATTTCAAAAACTTCCTTGAATGAATCGAGCATAGTAGACATCATCCAATATCGCTCATCGTCGTCTGCATTATCATCCTGCAACCACCATTGATGTTTTAATCCTGAAACTATATTACAAGCTTTCTGTAAAGTCTCACGCTCTTCATCAGTGACACGGATAGATGCTTCACCTCTAAGTATTTTTGCCATATATAATAACCTCCTTTATTATTCATCTTTATATAACGAATTAGCCATCTCTGTATTACCTTCATGCATGAAATAGTCATACAGAAATTCTTTTTGTGCTTTGGTTAATCGCTTTGGCGCTGACATTAGTGTATTACCATAACCATAAGGATTATGCAAAAGTACATAATTCTTCTTATTCACCAGATAATCATTTGCTAGATATAAATCGCAATCGCACGTAGCTGACATATTTTCGTATTGACGGTAATCTTGATACCAATCTTTCTCATCTAAAATTTCTAATGCTACTTTTTCATGATCACCAAATCTAGCTCTTGTATATTTGCCATCCGGTGCAAGCCATCCATAATGATCAAAATCACAATCTTCCATGTCATTCTCAACAATGCTTTCAGCATCATTAGATTGGATGTCAGACTCAAAATTTTGATTCAATGCACCAATACTTCGTAGATAATCTGGTGAACAAAGCTCTCCAGATAGTTTGTAAAATTGAATCCAGCTATTATTTCCCCAACTAACATTCCTATACAGCAAATCGTATCTATCTGCATACATCTGAATATCATGTTGCGCAATCTGCCGAAGTCCAATGTCCATTGGAAATAACATATTGCTGTTTCCCATTGCATCTTTGACTTTATTAAGCTGGCATTCTAGCTCTTTCTCTTTGGCTCTGATGCTTTGCTCCTCTAACTCGTCTACAAGTTCCTGACTTCGTTTTTGAAGTTTGTCTACTGTGTTAGAAATACTCCTCAAATCGTTGTCAGATTTAACTAAAGCATCTCGAATTCTACGAACATTAGATCCATCTTCTACAACATAGAATTCATTAACACCTACAAGTTTAGATTTTCCCTCTATGATATCCTGAGCTATATCTTTGCGTTCTTCTATCGAAACTTCATCGTTCACTAAACAACTGAGTAGAATTTCTTCTGCATTTTCATATGGTCTATGACAGACCCAAAATAATTCTCGTACATAGTCTGTTATCCACTCCCTCGATAACTTAAATGTTAATGTTTCCATGAACTATTTCCTCCTTTGTATATTTTTACTTCTTAGATGATCTTTTCTTTTTAGCTTTAAGCTGATCTTCTAATTCTTGCTCACGTTTACGGAATATTCGTCTTGCATCATCCATTTCATCTCTAAGTCCTTTAACTATATTGTTGAACTTTTTACGGATGTCAGTTATGGACATATCCTGCCATTCTCTACACTGAGCAAAATCTTCAGGTGTACCATACTGAATATATCCTTTATACTCCTTAAACATGATAGTCAGTAATGCTTTATTTTTATCTCCATCTGACATCTGCGAAATATATTGATCTAACCGAATGAGCTGTCTGTTTGTTAACATATCTAAATCCTCCTTGGTAATTACTTGTTACTAATACTAACGATTTTTATTAACCTGACGTATGGTATATTAAACAGAAATGAGGTTATCTAAAATGTCAATATATGTAAAACAAACATCTGGAGCATGTTCGCTACTACCAGACCAACCTGTATCTGGAGAGTTTAAAGAAGCTGATGCTACAGCACATCCTATAAAGACTGGATATCAACTGTATAAATTAGGAAGATTAGTTATTTTCAGTGTAACGAATTATAAGAAACTTCCTGGTAGAATCAACACTCCTAGACTTGTAGGAACTTTACATGAAAACTTTAGACCTATGGCCGTCATGCGATTTCCTATATCGACTACAGGTGGTGAAACAGATCATACGACCAATCCAGGTAATAGTGTTGTTATACAAACAGACGGATCTGTGTTATTAACATGTAATTATGATACAGGAAATTACTGTTCATGGAATGGCTGCTTTATATCAAAATATTAAACACAAAAACAGCTTGCATATTCTGCAAGCTGTTTCATTTAAAATTGCGTTCGTGTTACGATAACAAGTGTGTCTGCCTCATTGTACTCGTGATAAAATTTCTTAACTGGATAGCTTCCAAACTCCTTGATTGCGTCATCAGGATGCCACCAATAGTCTTTACTTTTCATAGAAAACTCATCATATATTTTAAGCTTATTCCAACGATACCTATCTCGACTTGTGTCGCACAGCATCAAAAATTGTCGTATTGTCATTTCCATATACAGTTAACTCCAAGATTTCTTATACTCATTCATATATTCTTTCCATTTAGCTTCACAGTATTCTGTGTCTGACCAAGTTAGATAGCCTATTACACATTGCTTATCTCCATGTATGCTGTTATACAGATTATCAATATAGGAACCATCTTGACACATCCAGCCTAAAAGCAGATTAGCTCCACCATCACAAGTATATGGTCTCACACCTCGTATCACAGCGTACCAACCTGGAACATCTAGATCAATAGCAAGTACTTCATACAAATTATTGCTATAAAATATTCTTCTATCCGATTCATCTTGAATGATACAATCCCAATCAGGAAACCTGTCAGGTGTTGAAGGTATGTAAACTTCTTCTAGTACCATATTATCTTACCTCCTAACACCATCACAAGCATTGTAGCTTTTCTGAATCTTCGCGTGTGACTAACTTACCAGATTGATATTTCTGCAAATTTTCATAGGATATGTGAGACAACTCCGATAATCTTTCGAGCCCATATGCTTCGACAAGACTATTGAATTGAGATAATGGTATCAGACCTAATTTTATCCTATAACAGTCCTCGACTCTGAGATCATTAACTTTATCCAATCCTGGAACAACGAGCTCATTATGACATTCTTTACATATGCAGTATTTTTCAAAATAATGAATTTCTACATCATGTACCACACGGTCTCCTACCCTGCATCTCATGACATAATCAACTTTCTTACCGCAGGTGGAACAAAATAATTGTTTACACATGTCAACTCTCCTTAGATACAATCTTATGTAATCCTTTAGAATTACGAAGAACTTTGAATCCTGAAGATTTGATATCGTTTACCTGCTTGTTGTATTCTACAATTTGCTCAAAACATCCTTTAGCATAATTAGCCCACATCTTATTAAGAACATCCTCGTACTTCTGCTTGTTGAAGGCAATATCTCAAATACAGTCGTCTTTATATCTAGATGTTTGCTTGTAAGCATCAAACCAGCTGTTCACCATATCTTCTACTTGTTTATTTCGTGACATTTAATCCTCCTTATTTTCATCTGTCATATCTATACTGATAACAACTTTGTCTACGTCTTTAGCAAGTGCTGCTATGACGTTTCGCTGATAGTCCATAGTATTGTATTCTCTAACATTGAGTTCAATGTGTATTTCATTATTATCTGTATGTTTGCAAGTCATTATTTCACCTCATCTACAAGTGCTTTCCAATCGCCTTTTCTATGATAGCTATATTCGTATTCACTACATCTCTGAGTAAATACAAGTTTATTCTTACTTTTAGAATAATAAACTCCATTCATGTCTGTCGGGCCACATTCCCAACCGCTGTCAGATTCCAATACAGCATCCTTTGGAATGTTGTTATCCTCTATGATTTTCTGTAATTTTTCAACTGTCATTGTGCATAACCTCCTTATAAATCTTCTAGTATAAATAATAACGAACCTTCAGGTATCTTAATTTCACCTACCTCAAATTTGTCATTGTAAAGTATCTTACCAGTTTTAGATTTAATATGGTAATATCTTACCATAAGATAATCCAACCTGCTGATTCGCCTGTGTACGCCGTGATCTTCTAGAATATTTTCTGCTTCAGTCCTGCTATAGGCTTGTAATTTATATGCTACAGACATGCTGTCAGTACTAAATATAAAATAATATGTATCAGGCTGTCTTATTTCTATATCACTCATATGTTTGAGGATAGAATCAAATATAGCTGTAAGTTTCAAATAGTTCCAAATTTTCATATATTCACCGCCCTAGATATACACCTTATAACGATGTTCATAATTTAGTAACCTGACGTATTTGAAACAGGAGGTTCTTTATTATGTCAATATATGTTAAAACACAAAGAGGGGCAACTCCATTACAAACTCCTCAATTACGATGTATGAAAATTGGAACTGGTCAGGATACGTTAGAAAGAGCGGATAACGCATCTACAATTATTCGTAGTTTAACTCTAAGAATAGATGATATACCTACAGGAAGATCCTATCATACTACAGGAGTTCCAGATCCTACACAACCAAACGACGTTTGGATAGATCTAGCTAATTCATTTGTGACACGTCATACCGGAAATTTCACATATCCTATACCTTATGTAAATCCTATGTCGTGGGAAGACAGTATATGTTGTCACTTAGAAAGTATGGGGAAAACTTTAGTAGTTATTACGGGTACTTCTAGTTGGTCTGACTATAGCTTAGTTGTTACAATCAAATATACAGATATTACTATATTTAGAGGATAGTTATGACCTTCACTGTGATATATCTTACGAAGATTGTAATATTGTACATGTATTTGACAGTACTTACTACGATAAAGAATTTCAGAGTACTTATGTAGCTGAGTATGTGCAAAATCTACTATAAATAAATTAAAACCTGCGTTATAATTAACAAATAAAACATTTAAACTGGAGGTTGAAAATACAATGAAACGAGTATTCATCCTCCATTACTTATTCAAATTTTTAGTGTTTACTAGTAATGCAGGTTGCTAATTAACGAAACTAAAACTAGCATCGCCTTTGAACAAGCAGAAGTTGTATTACTAGCATCAACTACGTATATTCTTTTTAAGACATACTTAAGTATTCACAGTTCACTTATTAAACTTTTTACGTTTCATTAACTACACGCCCGGATGTATGACTTTTGAAACATCATACCCTATAGTTACTTTTAATGTACTATCATTCCAAGCAGTACTAAGCCATAATTGAATGTATCCAGATATTCCATTATCGTTACTAGCAACTAATAACTGAGCAAGCATCTGGCTCAGATATTGTCCAGACCCTCCTACAGGAGATACAGGGATGCAATGGTAATTTCCATTATATCTAAGAATTCCAGATATACTTACAATGTTCTCAGGTATGTAAACGTCACCAGCTAAATTAGTTCCTAATTTAACAACATTATTTGTACCTTTAACAAAATTTTTAGTAGTTGTATAAGTTTTATATTCAATTTTTTGAAGATTCTTAACAGCTGTTTCTAGATTACTCAACCGTTTAGATTCACTCAAACTAACTGCGCCTCTGCTTGTTTTAACATATACTGACATTGAAATATAACCTCCTGATCATAAAAGTATCTTATACTCTACGTCAGGTTTACCAATTTTTACCAATTTTACCATCTACTTATAGATTCAGTTACATGCTCTTATGTATGTACAATTAAAAACGCAAAAATAAACCTGGAACAATACAGATGTTGTAAAGTTCCAGGTAATTTTATTGGAGATAATATAAAAGCAAAATCAACTTACGAAAGACATAGGTTGTGAACGTTGTTTATTAACTTAGCTGAAACTACGTGATGACAGTAAATTTCCATGTTATCACACCCACATGATTACCAACATTCTTCCTCAAATGGACAATCCATGATAATTTCACCTGTGCTCCTGTCTTCTAGACGTATGATATAATCGCATCCGTCACCGTTCCGTGACTCTAATTCCTCTATCACAGCATCTTCAGAAAGGTCATCCTCTTCTATAGTGTCTACATCTAGACAAAGAAGTAACGAAGTTATCATAGATTTTAATGCTTCTAGTCTATTGTTCCCGAAAAATGTAGATTGTTTTATATTTCCGTCTGGATAATCTTCAAACTTAACATATAACTCACAACCTCTTGACTTGCTTCGACGGGATCTAGACTTTTCTTTATTCCTCATTCGCTTTTCATGTATAGCTTCAGGAGATTCTAGTAAAGACATAAGTTCTGACTTTACATCTTCATCTAGCATGTTTATGTACTTTGCTTGATCAAATATGCTTCCAACCGATAGATACTTCTTTATAGTTCTATCAACTAACCTATCAGCATAATCAGCATCATCATAATCTAGCTGATTAAATAACTCACTTAGATAATCATTTGTTATCTGTCTACTAGCTCTAACATATAATTTCATAATTTCCACCCATATTATATTTATTTACAAAAATAACTTGACCTTAATACAGTCTGTTTCATCAACAAAAGTGCCTGATATACACTAAATGAATAATTCATTCAGCTACTTATTTGTTATTTCTGTAGTGAACTACTCATATGTAAGATTTACACGAACGGAATGACACATATGTTATTAGAATTCACATATTATGTTTCTTTCCCTCATTAAGAGATAAAATCCCTTTTCATACAAATTATAACGAATTTTCATCCTTAAATTATATATTTCATCTTTAAATTCAGGTTCAAATATATTATAATTGATATGTAATATAAAGATCGTGAAATTCTTGAAGTGAAAGGTGAGTGATTAGCAATGATAACCGATGTAATGTATCTACAAAATTCAGGTGATCGACAATGACAAAAGTAAAGAAGTACATACCACAAAACGAAGGTCTCATAACAGATCTATCTAATAATCCTACAGATAATTTCAATATTTACTGCGAAAAACCTGTAAATAAAATGACAATGCAGGAAGTTAAAGACGAAACTCTTAGAATCTATCATCTATTACCTCCAGATGAAGAAGGTAGAAAAGCAAGAACAGATATCCGAGACAGAATTGTAGAACTCAATTATGCGTTTTTCGGATATGTAGCGACACATACATTCATTAACAACTCAGCTATCAGCTACGAAGATAAGTTCCAATCTGCATTATCTCATTTTCTAGAATGTTGGTGGTGGTATCAATATGCAGAAAGATACAGATGTGACTTATCGTTCTCCGTATTTTTCAAGCCTAGAATAGGTGAGATGATAGAGAGGGAACTAAATGAGGTCAAATACTCCATCCGTCGTTCGCTTTGTATGGAAGCTGGTGCTCAGATCGGAAAACATTGGGCTAAAGTAACATATGAAGATCTGTCACATGTACATCTCCCACCTGAAAAGATGAATTCTCTTAAAGCTATTTTTGGTACGCTTTACTGGGCTGATCTTGAAACTCATGAATTATACATACCGTCTGAAGATAAGATAAGTTCGTTTGAGTATCCGACAGATTGTTACAATGATGTTAAGAGTTTCTTGATACATGAGATGTGCGATAACGAATGTAAGCTAACTGACAGTATGTTAAGGAAATATGAAGAGGAGTATGGATTAGATTTCATTGAAATGAAAAATACATTGCCTGAAGCAGAGGCTGAACTATATAAGACACTTAAATCTGCCGTGGATTTAGTAACACTTCAAGAATAACCAGATAACCACCTAGATCGACCTGTTAATAGATGACCTAGGTGGTAATTTTTAATGTTTAAAGAGATTTACAATATTGTCTGGAAGATTTACATATTCTTCTGTAATGATATTTCTGCCTAGGAGTACGATAACATCTTCAATTTCTACAGTTTCAAATGCTATGTTTCCTCCATATGGCGTAATAGATGACCCATTCGGAATGCTCTTGAATTTAAAAATTGACCGAATATCATTAGACCATTCATACATGAGATCATCTACGGTCTTATCTACTATAGTCATTGTCGGATCAAACTGAACAACCTGCCGAATTTCTTCGGCAGATAATTTTATTAGCTCGGATGTTTTACTCATCTACAGGTACCTCCTAACATGCGATTTCTTTTCGTTTATTTTCAAGCTCTCTAGCTGCTACAGCATCTTTACCATCCTGGAATCCCCTGTTTTTAGCTTCTTCAGATCCTCTACTTCTCATTCGAGTTGTTTTGGTTCCCCAACCTGCTGTCATTTCTTCAAAACTTTCTGTTACTTCTTTAGGAACTACAAGCATGAGAGCTGTGCACTGTTTATCAAGAGCAGCTGCAATACCTGATGTAAATCCCTGGAGATAATCGTTTGCAACACCCTTCGTTGGTTTACCAAGTTTTTTGCATTCGTTGTAATACTTATCTGCAAGCTTGTTACCAATCTGGAAGAGATACGAGAACACCTGATATGCAATCTGTGCATCTTTGCTGAATCCATAAAAGACGATACCTTTTGTTCCGCCTAACAGATACATCTTACAGCAGAAGTTTCTAGCGATTACACCTGCAAGTTCGTATCTCCAATTCATGTAGTTGTAATCCTTTTCCGGCATCCAAACTGCCTTTTCAATTTTATCTTTTTCAGACCCATCAGCTAAGTCAGCTACATCCAAGTTGTATTTTGCAAGCAACTCTTGAGCTTTAAGAGAAGCTGATAATGCTTCATGTTCATTAGGGTTGTTATTAGCCAGGTCCAGCAGATTTTTGATTTTGTTTAAAATCTTTTCAGATACTTCGTTCATGTTTGTCATAACTTGAATCCTCCTTGGTAATTAAATACGTGTTATTTATGTTATGAGTATATTATATAACGATTTGGTTCAGAAGTCAATATCTGAATAATTGGTTAATAATTTCGTAATAATTTTATAATCCTGCCATCACCTTAAACCAATTCCGTATAGATTCCACAAATTCTTCTCTAGAATCTGATTCGTCCAACAGATCCTCAAAATCTTTTAGCTCCTTTCCGTAATCTACAGTAACTAAAAGATCTCCGTTTTCATCGTACACAAAATCTGCACCTTGACCCATTTGTGTGCTAGGTTCTGACGTCCAACCTATTGGATCCAATGCATCCTGTACGAAATCCGCCAGGACATCTTCACTGTATACATCAATATTTTCTTTACGAACTGACCAATCATCTTGATTACATTTTATACATCTTTTCATATTTTGATAACCCCCATTATTGATAAATGCATATATAGTTAAGATTACATCACCTAATCTGCATCCTTAACTTTGAGCTTGCATCTTGTAAGATACGTCTGCTTAATATCTCTATAAGATGACTGACTTTTAACTGTACCTGTAACAGATGCATATTCTAATTCATCTAAAGATTTACTGGTGGTCCACATGAGAATATTATCGTTGACATCAACCATCTTATAAAGGAAAGATATACCATACATTGTATCACTTGAATGTACACATGTTACAGATTTAAGATCAACTGTGATTCGTTCTCCTATAGTTCCTACATATTCTGACTTGAAGTCGTCTTTATGATTTTTGGCGAATTCCTCATCATTCTTCTTAAATCTCATAGCCTTTCTATAAGCAATAGTAGCAGACGCTAATATACCTATATCTGACCATTTGACATACTTGTTACTTACAAGTGTTTTCAAATTGTGCATGTAAATTTCATGCGTATCAGCTTCTTTGAGAAGCCAATTCATGATGTCATTCACCTGATTGACAACTTCTTCACGGTTGCAATCAAAATTTATTTGATCTGCAAGTTCATCAAATCTATGTGTAATTGTACCACCATTCAGTGCTTTCTGCAAGAATAATCTAGTAAGTACTTTTGTAGATTCATCGTGACTATCTGCAGATCTGTATCCAAGTTTAGACACAAGTTCTTCAGCTACCTTAAGAACATCTACAGTTTCGTAATAAGCAGTATTACTAGAAGCGTCTACTGCTTCTCCTCGAATAAGTTCGTCAAACATTGCGATATAACTAGCAACACCTTCGGCATCCAGCCCATGTGTATAATCTGCTAAACAAGATTTACCGACCTGTTTAAACTCTTCTGTTTCTACATTCTGGATAAGATAAGTTGATTTTCTTGCACGTTTTGTATTACAATGATCACATACAAGTTTGCAAGTTTTATAGAAATCTGGAACTTCGACATCAGTTGCATACTGTTTAATGATATTCCCGTTAGGACTTTTTTCAATAGTAGCGATAAATCTCCAGTTATTTATGATAGCTACACCTGAAACTGATATTTCAAAAAATCTAGCAGTCTCTCTAAATCCTGTGGAAAGAACGACTTCACGATAAGTTTCACCGAGTTTATGGTACTCGAAATGACAATTGTATTTTTCACATTTAGACTGAATTCTTTTAAGCTTCTTTTCAAGACGCTCCATGTTATCTTCATGTATGAAATAGGTTTTATCTTCCATGTGTGTACCCTCCTAATATCTCTATTGGTTTATTATGTACATATTATATAACGATTTTATTCAGAAGTCAATATCTGAACCTCGTAAGTAATTCAGTTAATAATTTCGTAATAATTACAGGCACCTGATAAATCAGATGCCTGCAGGTTTAGGTTTTAGATTGTTGGAGTTTGTAAAAATTAGTTGAAGGAACTACATCTTCTCTGCATACTTAGAAAAGTTTTTAATAAACTTGGCTGTAATAGACGGTTCAGACTGTGTTCCAATTGTAGGAATGTGTGCCATACGATAATTCAAATCATATGCTTTAGTAGCTGACTTGTACCAATGCTGCTCAAAATCTGTAAGTGCATTGTATACTGCAAAAGCTGTTCCTTCATAATTGTCAAGATTCGGTGATACTAAACATTCATTGAAAGATTCTCTGACAGCTGTTACATTATCATTAGCTTTTGTATCTAAGATATCACCTGTCTGAGACATCTGATACGGAAACAGATCATCTTTTAACTTGTCAAGTTTTTCACTTGACACTTTGTAAGATGCAAACTTCTCCATCTTTCTAGATGTAAGAATCATGGTGTTTTCCGCATTCTCGATAAGTTTATATCCTAAATCCCGATTCATTCCAATATCTTTTGTAACAGGTACTCTAGCTGAATACACTCCTTTATACAATGCATGCATAAGCATGTTTTGACAAACAACACGTACAGGTGTAAACACTACTGTTACTTTGTTGTCAGCTTTCAAATGATCATTCATGATAATCATGTAGGTTTCAGCATCATCATCTAAGATTTTACTCTTATTTCGGAACTTAAATGCTCCGAATACTTTCCTGCTGTGATCAATTTCACCTGCACACTGAAACTCAAGTTCATCACCTAACAGATCATCTACCATGTTGAACATGTCAACGTTTGCTACAAGATTAGGATATCCACTACTGATAACTCCTAACACCTGCTTAGTGTCATCTCGCTGAACGGTATACCATCCTGGAATCAATCCGATATCTTCTGCGGACATTTTATGTACGCTAGATGTCCAATCAAAACCACATTCTTTCATGATAGAATCTGCAGATGTCGGTGGAGTGTCTAATCCTTTACCAAGTGATACCCACGGCAGTTCTTTAAGATAAATCATATTATCCATCTGTGTTACCTCCTATTTTCTTATTCATTAACATTAACGATCTTATTCTTCAATTTCTTTTCCATATTCAAACTGCAACCCTTTTGCAGGTTTTCCAGTTCGTATAGATCTCTCAATAGACGATTTTGAAACTCCTGTTTCCTGTATAGCTTCAATCATAGATTGATATGTAGTGTCTGTATTGATACAGCGTACCTTTCTAGCTTTTCTACCACCTCGTGACTTTCGATGAATAGTAGTAATAGCTGTGTCCGATGCTTCGTTTGCTGTCATAGCTGTTGGCTGTGGAACTGCGATTCCTAAATTTAAAAGCAAATACTTTTTAATCATTGCATCAATCTCGTCGATCTTCTGATTGGTACATTGTCCGACATATCGAAATAACCTGTCAGATACAAATGGAATCATCTGATTACAGCACACGTAACTGTCGTGCTCAATAGTTATAGGTACAGCATATAATTCAGCAGTCGTACCCTTCTTCGTAGCACTTTCTAAAGTAGATATTGGGCAAACCGTCAGCTGACATGCTGATGTAGGATTTGAGACGTTAGAGATGATAACTACAGGATGTTTACCACCAATGATACCTCTTTCCTCAGATAACGGAATATCCGCCCACCAAATACCGCCTTTGATATACTTGACATAATCCATATTTTAAATCCTCCTGTGTAATAAAAATAAAAGTGTACATATCTACTAGATACATACACTATAACGACGGAAAGTCTATTTAGTTGTTTAATAGTAATTAAAAATCACTTTAGTTACTATTTTAGTTAATTGGATGTTTCTTAAGATAGTTATAAACAGCGGCAGGTGTACATTTTAGTTCTAAAGAAATATCCTTGACAGACCAACCTGCTTTCTTAAGAGCTTCAAGTTTTCCATAATCAAGCTTGGATTTACGACCTCTAGATTTATGTTCTAAATATTCTATAGCTTGATCTTCAATGGATGGGCTATCATGTAGAGATTGGTTGACATCTGCAGATGTATCTGCATTGTTCGATAATGTTTCTGCCGGTACATGAACAGTTTCAACTTTAGGATATACAGTTTCAACTTTATTAGCTGATATGTCATCTTTTGAAAATTCTATATTCTTATCAACTACAATTGAATCCTCAATAAGTGATTTAAGAGTAATCTGCCGAAATACGCCTTTCTGTACAGGAACAAGCACAAATACATTATCTATAGTTTCTTTATCTATAGTACAAATGTTTGAAAAGTTTTCATACATACTAAACCCTCCTCGTTATCTCACAGCATTAGGTAACTTACCACGCCATGATTTATCTCCCAATTTATCATACTTATACTTGTTTCGTATAGATTTCCAAAATTGATGACCCTTAGATGGAGCTCCTATCAATTTACGATATACTAATACTGGTACATCGTAGTATATGTATGCATCTCCAGGTCCTCCATACTTACCTTTGAACTGTATGATAACATCCCCTACTTTGTTCTGACCATCAGGTACATCTATGCCGTACGCCCATAAATTAGAAGATTTACATCTTACAAGATTTTTCGTCATATCTTTAGTACTTCGTCCTAAGATACAACATACTAAATTTTCATCATATACAATCTCGCAATCATATATTTCTGGAATTTTTTGGATAACTCGCTTCAAAAGCAGCCACCTCCTATAGTTGCAATTAGTAATAACTGTCAATATAGAAGGTGGTGATTACCTGCAAGTATCAATGCTGTGTAGACGAAAATCCTAATATCGTTCACGATTAAGCTCTTTATATCTCTTGTATACTCCCATAGAAAGCCGACGAAATTCTTCATGGCATTTTCCAATGTCACCTTCTTCGATACGTTTGTAGAATTCATCATCTCTAAATCCAATCTTATCTGTGTCTTTCTTAGTGCAGCCATAGCAGATATCATTGATATTAGCCCACATGATTGCACCTAAACACATCGGGCAAGGTTCTCCTGTAGTATAGATGTCATATCCTGAAAGGTCATGTGTTCCAAGATTTTTACAAGCATCTCTAATAGCTTCCATCTCGCCATGACATGTAGGATCATGTTTATCTAGCACACGATTATGACCTCGTCCTACAATCTCACCTGTTTCTGCGTTTACTACAACTGCACCGAAAGGTCCGCCATGATTATTTTCAATCCCTTCGTAAGCTTCGTGAACAGCTGCTGCCATCGCTTCTGTTGAATAACGTTTCTTTGACATTTATCTTACCTCCTAAAAATACATTTCTCTTAACTCTTCTACTTTGCTATAGCATTCCCTAGGATTAAGAGCACCTTGTTTGCTAAGTATATTAGCTGCCCATATCATATAATCATGTACAGCATCGTAGATATTATGATAATCAACATCTAAAGGCTCCTCATCGATATGAGCTAAAACTGCAGGGATTCTATCTAACAAAGCATCCTCCCACTTATACCAAGTGTGATTCAATATAAATTTACTGGAAGGATATTTCTTAGTATGTCTAAGTTTATCTACTTTAACCATGAACTTAGTACCAATTTCCTGTTTCCAATGGTTTTGAGTAGGTACGTATGGAAACATCCAAACTTTTATTAGATGTTCATATAAATATTCAGATTGCTTTTTTAGCTCTCTTGCAACCTCTTGATGATTTTCTGCAAAACACAATATTTTCACTTTATCACCTCCAATAAAAATACCTGCAACACATTATATGTTACAGGTATTATAACGATTTTTATTTCAATATTACTTACGAATGAGGTCGTAAAACTCAGATCTTAAAGCATGGTCAGAATCAAATCTACCGCGCATTGCAGCGGTTCGAGTAACTGTACCAGGCTTCTTAACACCTCTCATTGTCATGCAAGCATGTTCGCCTTCAATGACAACAATGACATCTTCAGTACCTAAAACTTTCTGAAGAACTTCTGCAATATCTGTTCCAATCCGCTCCTGAAGCTGGGGACGTTTTGCACACATTTCTGCAATTCTTGCAATCTTTGACAGACCAATTACTTTACCATTTGGAATGTATCCCACACTTACATATGCATTGTACATTGGTAAAAGATGATGCTCACACATGGAATAGATAGGAATATGACCTTCCACTACTAAATCACCGCTTTCTACATCTTCAAAGCATACATTATACTTATCTGCAATCTCATCATTTGTGTAATTCATACCTTCAAAGATTTCATCCCAAGCTTTGAATACACGCTGTGGTGTGCGTTTAAGTCCCTCACGACTTGGATCATCACCGATACACACTAACATGTTATTGATACATTTCGTAAAGATATCTTCTACCGAATCCATAATAGAGATATCTTTTAATTTTGCTCTATCTATTGTTGTATCTGTTCTCATTTTAAACTCCTCTCATATCAGCAGGCCATACAAACTTATGGATCTGAAGCTGAAATCTCACTTGATTCAATCTGTTTGTCTGTAAGTATTCTACAATTTCTTTAGGTTCGATATCACCAAATATAGGACTTACAAATACTTGACAATTTAATTCATGGTGGGATAAGAGATCTTTCATCTGATCCAAATCTTGTTTACAGCCTACTACAAATTTCAAAACATCTTTAGCACTCAGCAATCTTAAGTTATCAGGAAGATTATACTTACTCATTCTAGATGAGTAAGATTTCCAGTCAACTGTAAACATAAGATGCTGATTGATGCAGTCTGTTGAAAATTCTGAAGATAAACTTTCTACCAGCTTATCAACAGCTACAGATCCGTTAGTTTCAATGTTAACAAAATATCCACAAGTGATAAGCGCCTGTACAAGTTTGTTTATATCATCGTGAATAAGCGGCTCCCCGCCTGTTATTGTTACACGTTTACAGTTGTGCTTGTTTACTTGATTGATGATATCAATGTAAGTCATCTCTTTGAAATCATCGCCTGTACATGCGTACAGAGAGTCGCAATAACTACATCTCAAATTACATCCATGTAATCGAATAAAAGTAGCTAAGTAACCTGCACGAGATCCTTCGCCTTCAATTGAGTTAAAAATTTCTACTACTTTCATAGTTTAATCCTCCGGACAGTATATAGCAATATTGTTTTCAGTTTCCTGTACCTGAATTTCCTTGATGAATACTTCAGAATCAATTCTCTGAATATACGGTTTGATTTCTACATAGAATGATCTAGCCATCCATTCAGCTGTAGGATTATTCTCAACAGTGTACACCTTTTTACAGTTATCCTGAATTGTTGGAGCAATTGGATCTGTGCGTTTGATGATGCACGAATGGTCATACTTCTTCTCGATTTTATCTCGAAGAACTTCTTTCAGCTGCTTGAAGTCGATGACCATTCCAGCTCGATTGAGATTCTTGCGTCCTACAATAACAGTGACTTTGTAAGAATGACCATGAACATTCTGCCTGCACTCTTCAGAATACGTATCTACATCATATAATCTGTGAGCTGCTTCAAAAGCAATCTGAGTTTTAACAAAATTCATACTAATCATCCCCTTCCAAAGCTGGATCTTTTACACCATTTGCAGCAAAAGCAGCTGCTCGATCAATGCATGTTCCACATTTTCCACAAGGCTTATCTCCGCCTTCATAACAGCTCCATGTATACTTGAAAGGTGCTCCTAATTCAAGTCCACGTTTCACAACATGAGCTTTATTCATATTCACAAGCGGGGCACAAACATGTACTTTTCCATATGTTCCAATATTGATAGCTTCTGTCATAGCATCTGTAAACTCCTGCGAGCAGTCAGCATAAGCATCGCCAGCTGCATCATCTGCATGTGCTCCAAGATAGATATCAACGTCATCATCTGGATATATAGACTGTGCAAGTGCAGCTACTGCTGATAACATAAGACCATTACGGAATGGCACATATGTAGATACTTTACCTTCGCCATTTTTCTCAATCTGTTCTGCATAACTCATTTCTGGAATTGCCTCTGTAGAATCTTTAAGCAGCGAACAATTGCTGTACTTGAGGATGTTTGAAAGATCTAATTCATAATGACCTGTGTGGTAGAAATCAGCTACTTTAGCTGCACATTCTAACTCTTTAGAATGTTTCTGTCCGTAGCTGACAGATACTGTTGAAACGTTTTCAGCTCCAAGTTTATCAACTGCGATAGCTACACAAACGGTGGAATCTACCCCGCCTGACGAGAGAATAAGTGCTTTCTTACATAAATTTTCTTTGTTTTCCATATTCATCCAACCTTTCCAAGTAATGATAGTCTCTTCTAGAGTTCGCTAATTTTCTTTCATGAACCCATCTACAATATTCAGTTTCATTCCATTGGTACTCTATGACATCTTCTGTCCTTACATAACATTTTCCTTTGTACAGCCTTCTCTTTGATATACATTCTAGAAGGTATCCAGCTTTCCCATCAATTTGTCTTGCGCAGTCTGCAATACTTTTATAGACTTCGCCAGAATCTAAACATTTTATTTCAGATCTGTACGCACCCTTGTTATTATCATATTTTGTTCTTGCAAAAAACAGATACTTTTCTATATCCTCAGGAATTTCAGAAGTTTTACAGAAACACAATCTATTTTTGCAACAAGACTGCATTTTTATTGATTCTATTATATTGGTTGTATCGCATCCTACATATCTAGCTGCTTCAGAATATGATTCAAACGTCATCATATTATCCAAACAAGTTACAGGAACAGGTACATTTGTTTTATTTAGACCTGTTTCATAAGCATGATAAGTATTTCGCCGAACTGTACACCATTCTAAGTTATCAACACTATTGTTCTGTTTATTCCCATCTAAGTGATTAACAATAGGCAAGTTATCAGGGTTAGGTATAAATGTCATCGCAACTAATCTAGACACTCTGTATTGTTTTGTTTGGCTATACTCGTCTGTTAAGGTTATATTTAGATATCCATCTTCGTCTAATGATTGTTTCATAATTCTTTCAGGAAAACTCATTGACCTTCCGTTTTTAGCTATGATGTTTCTAGGAAGGCTTCTTATCCTTCCAATTGAAGATATCAAATAAAAATTTTCATATCCTGGAATTCTAACCCATTTTTCATGCATTTTGTCTCCTTTCTGTTTTTGATTATTTATATCCATCAGCTACTAGCTAGGTAACAGCACTGTCTAGTAGCTGACGATTACACATATATGAACGATTCTTACATATCGTATCTAATAGCACGATTAGAGCTGTCTCTTAGAATGTCAATACGACGCTGACGTTCCAAATCTTTATGTTCACTGTCCGCATATGTTGCAAACGGGAAGATAGAAATGCCGCCACGTGGTGCAAAGATTCCACGCACTTCGATGTATTTTGGATCCATCAGGGCAACAAGATCTTTCATGATAGTGTTTACGCAATCTTCATGAAATGATCCATGATTTCTGTAACTGAACAGATATAACTTAAGAGACTTACTTTCCACCATACGCTCATTTGGTATGTAGCTGATGACAATCTTAGCTAAATCCGGCTGATGCGTAAGCGGGCATAAACTGGTGAACTCATATGCATCAAATGAAACTACATATTCGTTATCCGGATGTTTGTTGACAAAAGTTTCTAAGACACTTGGGTCATACTGTGTAGGATATTTAGTTTTACCTGACCCTAATCCTTTAACTGTCCCTAAATCCTCGCTTGTACGGTCTGTGTCGTAATTCTTGTTTTCATTATTCATTTTAATCTCCTCCTTACCTTCTACGAGATCCCAGTTACATGTTTTCGTATTCCATATGTATTTGTGAGGCTTGCCTGCAATAGCATCCTCTGTAATATATGCAATAATCGTTTTAATTCCACCGAATCTCTCTTCATATAATCTAATTTCGTTTTTAACAGGTAAATCTGCTTTTGTCTTACGTGTTACTGTAAATTCTGATAACATGTTTATACCCTCTATTTATCTTCTGCCCATACAAACTTGCTGTTAACCATCTCACCATTGTCAATAACGATATCCTGGCCTGTCATGGATTTATTCCTTACAGATATGAAATATATCCACTCAGCTATTTCTTCTGCAGATGCCCATTTCTTCAAAGGCGTAACAGCCATGATCTTATGCCACAAGTCCGGGTCATTTAACACAGGACTATTAAGTTCGGTAACTACACCTCCAGGACTGAGGCTATTGCATGTTGCACCATACTTAGCGACTTCGTTTGCAATAGCTTTAGTATATGGAAGAATTCCACCTTTAGAAGCTGCATAGTATGGAAACTCTTCACCTGTATGTGCAGAAACGGATCCGACATTGACAATGCTCTTGATATTCTCTTGAAGTCCATACTTCTCAGTTACTCTCATAAGCGATACTAAGTTAGTATCAATAGAAGAAATATCATTTGACTGTATCCCAGCGTTGTTAATGAGATATGATACGTTTTCAATATCTGGGAGTTTTGTATATTGACGAATATCCGCCTGATGATGAATGTAATTTTTATCATCGAATGGCTTACCTTCTAGATCAATTCCATGAACTGTAAATCCGCATGACAGAAACTTGATAGCTGTAGCTAATCCAATTCCATTTGCAGACCCTGTAATTACTACTATACCCGATCTCAAATTAACACCTCATTTCAATATTTTCGAGCTCACGTTTACAAGCTTTACGAGATACAGATCCTACATTTGATAACATGTCAGATAACCATATCATATAATATCTACAATTATTGTAAACTACTTCAGGATCTACGTCTGAATCTCCATAATCGTCTACTACAGTTGGGATGTATTCGATGATAGAATCTTCATATACATCCCAAGTAGACTTGAGTATCTGGTCACTAGTAGGTCTCTTATTCTTCTTTTTAAGCTTACTTACACTGTTTAAAAACGCATAAATTTCATCTCCCCAATGACTGGCGGAAGTATGACCGGGATACATAAAATACTTAACCAAGTGTTTTATCAAAGGCTTAGACTCACGCTCTAATTCATACAGTAGTGTGCTTTTATCTTTAGCAAAACAATATATCACACGTTTCATATCTACACCTCCTTCTGTATATACTAACGAGATATGTAGTCGATGTAGTCCTGACCTACACCTTCCTCTTCCCATTTTTTAGAAACTCTGTATCCCCAAGGGCTAAAGATAACTTCTGCAAGTAATTCAAACACAGCTCCAACAATAGAGCACATTACACATTGTGTCATTGTCCATCCAAAGAAATTATGAGATACAAGCAACGCAAACATCATATTGTCTACAAACTGACCCAATGCAGTAGATACATAGGATCTTAACGCATACACTTTGAACGAATTGCTTGTAAGATGTTTTCCAATGATTTCGTTGATAACACAGTTTACAATCGAAGACACTGCGAAAGAAATCATAGATCCAAGTACTACATACCAAGTACCTCCAATAGTTGCATCAATCGCTTTGTTTGCAATATCACTGTTGAATGTGTAATAAGCTGACCAATCATTTGGTACAATTGACACAATCCAGAAAAGTCCACACATTATGAAGTTTACACCGATGGATAAAATGGAAATTTTTATAGACGCTTTTGCACCAAATCTTTTGGTCAACATATCCATTGACAAAAAGCTGATCCATGACAATAAGAATCCACAATCCAGTGCGAGATAATCGTAGTTGACAAACTGCTTACTTGCAAATAGATTCATCAGACAAACTGACATTACAAAGAAAATGACTGTAACAGTTGGAATGTTGCGTAAAAGCATTTTGTAATCCGCATGTTCAGTCTTGATAAAATTGATGATATGATCCATATTTAGTTCCTCCTTTATTTTTTGATATTCGCCAGGACGTCAGGATCTTTTACATAACTGGCGTTACAAATCATATAACGATTCGACTACATTATTATAGGTACAAATGCATAGTTGCAAATGTACCTATATAACATAATATTATCTGTAGATAAATTCTCTATCAGAATAGCATTTGTTTAAACGCTTGTCTACATATGAAAGCGTATCTGCTAGAAGTTTATCTAAGTTCATATCTTTTTTGTAAGTAAATGTTTTCATACCTAATGTAAATTCATCCGGTGTAAGTTCAAGTACATTGATACGAATTTTATCCTGATAAGTTGTAATATTTAGATCAATGTTCATCTCCTGTAAATTCTCATCTAATGTTCCGTCATCCTTTATCATCTGATAATAAACTTGGAAATATACATCCGACATATTAGCCGAATTTTGCTGATTGTAAGATGTGTCAATATGTCTGTACAAGTAATTACTAATAGTGTTTACATATTGTCCACCTTCTGACGGTTTACCTTTAGATCGTCTACACAATATTCGTTTCATGATTACCTCCCTATTTAACATCCGGATTTGGATCTTGCCACTTATTATTCATTCTAGTATATAAAGGCTCACGAAGATGCCAAGCTTTATCTGCTGCAGAATACTGCCAAACATAAGGCTTAGTTTGAGGAGTTAGATCAACTATCATTGCAAGCGGGTTAAGCACAAACCGGATTGTAACGCTATTTTGATCTCCTTTAAAATTACTGATACCTAAATGCACATATGCTACTCCACCTTTTTGAATCGGTGGCAATGTTGTAAACTCAAAGTTTCGATATTGTAATACTTTGTCTCCTGTAAACGGAGGATTTCCAAAAACAGCTGTTGCATAAGGTCCACTTCCCGGTGTATTCATATTGGATCCACTTATGTTTGGAACATCGTGAGATACTACGTTGGATTGAGCAAATGTCCGCTGTCCATCATTACTTACTCTTACATAACATCTATATATTCCACCATATCCTCTGCAAGGTATTCCTCTGTAACCGCCATATGCCCAATATCCTCGACCTCCAGAATCACATGCAACTGTCTGTATTCCAACTTTCTTAATTACTTGAACATCATTAGTATCATTGATGAATTTAACACATTCTTCTTTATCTGCCCATAGGTTACCAGTTTGCCATGTAAAATATCGTGGAGTAGCAGCCCAGTAGCCTTTAGATGCATTGTAATTATATATAACAGGCTTAGTAGCCGATGACATGTCCCAACTCAATGTAACACCTCCTATTTTTCTTCAGGTACATATGCAACCCATCCTAAATTAGGATTATCTTTGGAGTTTACATATATCCAGATTGGTACATATCCCCAAGACGCATATACTGTACTATCCTGGATGATAACGCTATAGTTACCTAACCACCCACTGAATGTATATCCGTTTCTTATAGGATTTGGCGGAGGTGTAGCATGACCTCCATATTTGATACCACGTTCCACTTTGATAATACCTGCATCACCATCTCTGTATCCATCTCTAAATGTTACTGTATACGTCGGCTCTTGCCAAAGTGCTTTAAGCGTAATAGAAGTATCCACTGAAAATATTCCGCCGTCAGGTCCTAAAGTTTCTCCTGTTTGTGGATTGGTATAAACTGTTTTACCGTCCATTGACCATCCTAAAAATGTCATGATTCTACCATCATCTGAATCGTTACCAGACGCTTGATCAGACCCTCCACTTTCGCTAGTACTGTCATACATCATGCTATAACCTGGAATTGTCAAAGGCTGACCATGTGTTTTAGTAAGAGTAATAGATGACACAGGAACATCAATGATTTCTTTTTTAGTTACTATAGTTCCGTCTTCTTGAACTTCTTGAACCTCAACTTCTTTCTTCTCAGTAACATCTACAAAATGTCCGCCATTTCCGTCTAATATAATATTGTAACTATAAATAGCATAGATGGTAGTTGTTGCAGATATAGTAGTCTGTGCTGTGACAGTTTTACCATTAGTAAGTGATGTCACCCAAGCTTTGAAACTACAATTGAATCGGGTAGGTACAGGTAACGTCCCTATAGCTACAGCTCCATATATTGCATATAATGTTGCAGAGCTATCTGCTGTATATGTTCCACCTACAGGATATGCATCACCTGATCCATCTGGTTTAGTATTCCATTGTTTAATAGGTAACGATAGATTTTTAAAATCTGGACTACCTGTTCCTTCATTATAATTATAGTATAATGTGATAGGTTTAACATATGCTTTCCCTGATAGCTTCAAGTCTACTCCGCTTATCTTTGTTTGATTTGCAGGAGCATCTCCAGATCCACCATTTAGATCATATTTAATGGTATATGTTACACCCCACTGTGCATATAATGTAACATCTGCATCTGCCGTATATTTATCTCCAGGTGAATATTTTTGACCTGAACCATTCTTGCTAGTTGTCCACCATTTAAACACGTACCCAGTTCGTGTAGGTGAAATAGTAGACAACACCAAAGCTGTTCCGTATTTCTTAATCTGATTTGCAGGAGCTCCAGACCCTCCATTAGCATCAAATTTAACTGTATGTGAGGTTTGTATCTGTGTAAGCACGATATTACCACTTGCAGTTAAATCATCTAGGTTAGACCCAGACCACACTATGGACGCAAACTCCATCCAGAAACTAAAATATACTGTTTTAGCCCCATTAGCATTATGCTTAACTACTATAGAACCTGATTCTATATGCTGTACTCCCGAACCATTTACAGTGCTAACTCTACCTTCTGTTGTCTGACCATTAACTGTTACTGACCATGATTTTGGAGAAGTATCTGAAGGAGCATAAGGCTTGTGTAGATCTAAACTCCAATTCAATGTACTTTGGTTATTATTAGTATCTACAGAAGATTCTGTTACTGTAAGTATTGCATATGGAGATGTTGAAAATTTTGGACCTCCTTGACATGTTGCCATATATCATCACCTCCATTACTTCTTGGGTTTGAATCCCCAACCAATACCGATTGACCCATCAGGAATATCTGTATCCGTAGGAGCAGTTTTTGAGATATATAGTCTTAATCCATTTGGAAACTGTACGTAGTTCTTATCAATACCTGCTCGAAGTGTTTTAAGCGTATCTCCTAACACGTCAATACCACAGTTGTTAGCAAGTGCTTCTAATAACTGTTGCCAAGTCAATGTTGAAGATGGTGCTAAAATATTATCGGTACCACCAATTCGTTTCTCTACATATGATGTTCCACCTTTACCGCCCATTCCAGCAACAGTCTTATTACTGTTAGCAGTACCTATAGCATATTGACCACCATTAAGTTGAGAACTTACAGATAAACTCATACTCTTGTTGGATCCAGTCTGAGTTACAACCATCTTAGCTTTACTGTGAGAAGATACTGTAACATCGTGGCTGATATCTTGTACTGTTACTTTTGCTGCTGATACAATATTTCCATCCTTATCAGTTGTTTGAATTTCACCATCCGGTGTTTTATTCATTGCATTAGTACCTGGAAATGTATGCTGATAGTCATTCATAACATCGGATGCTGTTTTAGAATCTTTGATATTAAACATTTTAACAGATCCAGGTGCTACACAATCAAGCGGATTCAATTTGGTCTGACCTTCTTGTGTAACAAGTGTACCCCATAATGCTGGTGGAAACTTTTCCGATCTCTGATAGACCGTCAACACAGCTTCTGTATCACTGACAGATGTAAGATAAGTTACATTTACATCATCCTGCTGTTTGCTACCATCTACTCCATAATACTGTAAAGAATACCCTGTTTCGTAATAGTCTTTCGGATTAGTAGTTTTCATATCAATGATTGGTGCATCATCAACAACTTTCTCAGAACTTGATAATGGAAGTCTACGTTTATAGGCTTGCGTTGTAAAATAATTGATATATGAGCTAGGGACATAAAAGCAGATTTTATTTGCCCAAGGATAAACTGCAGGACCTAAAAAATCTCCGTCCTCGGGATTCATAGTATTTGTAGATGTGTCAATCCCTGACTGACCTACTACTACAGATTTTATCATGAATCCAGTAAGTAGCACTTGAAAGGATGATTCAATTCTACCTCTCATATGAAGTCTGATTCTAGGATAAGATGATAAATCCGGCTGAAGATTTTTAGCAGGAGGAGTTTTCCCGCTAGCTGACCATGTACCAGGTTGAATGATAACTCCATCAATGATCTTCATGTATTGAGCTAATTTAAGCTTTTCAGCTTTAGTCCAATCATCTAAAGTATCTGTAGGAACTGATCCTGTCGGACCTACATATCCAGAAAGCTTATCTGACTTGATAAGATCTCCGTAACTTGCAATTCCATCTGCCCATACATCTGATTTAGAATACCTACCCTGACCTCTAAAATAACTTGCAATAACCGTAGACGCTGCTGTCAAATTTGTGTTTGTTGGAAGTGCAACTTCATAAATCCAATTATCTGTTTCTTTATGCTCTGTATTAGCAGGAATTTTCAAAAGCATAGACGACCCACTTCCCATCATAGAAGCTAGCCACTCACGTTCGGTAGCTGGATCTGTATCAGGTGAAACTGAATCATGCTCTTTGACGTATACTTCATAACTGGATAGACCTACTACTCTACCCTCATTGTATAACTCTTTTGGCATTATATTCCTCCTATCTAGTTACTAAAACTCATAGTAAGTTTTGTATCTAAATAAGATTCAATCAGTGAGTATGGTAACCTGACGTAAATAACAAATATACATTATTAAGGAGGAAATTTATGTCAATATATGTAAAACAATCATCTGGAACATCACCTATCATAGATTATGATAATTTAATGCAAGTTAGCAACTTGACTACTACATCAAACGGAGTTATAACATTTCCGCATATAAAAACACGATTTGTATTTGGAGTATATCCATTTGAAGCATTACAACCATCTTCTGCATCTGGGGGATATACAGTCAGAATAGATTTGACGCAGTATAATTTTCATAATACAAAATCACTATGGACAAATTGTGCAGCAGTCTATCCTGGAGGTATGCCTCTGTGTTGTATAAACGAAATTGCAACTGACCATATAACTTTATTTGGAAACGTTAGTGTTAGAGGTGCATACATATGTTGGTGTGTACTTGGACCATATTCTGATTGATAACATGAGGCATCATGTGAACTCAAAACTGCACATGTTTTAGCATCAAAGATTTCTCTGTTATTAGTTAGTAAATCTAACCTGTCGTAACATATAAAGACAGGAGGTGTAACTAATGGGAGCATTTATCAAAAACAGTGACGGTGTTAAAAGCGTGCTACGAAACCATACTATATATTACAAATTCGGATTATCTGATTCAACTGAAACCATTTTGCTAGAATCTAATAGTCGAGGATCTATCAATGTTGTCATGCCTGGAACAGGTGCGAGCAATTGGCCTAGGAAAAACATAGCGCCTGACGTAGTAATAGCTGTACCCTATACATCATCTAAGTTATCTGCAGAAATTTCTGTCGGTGATATTGGAATTGGTGGATTTACAGCATATTTAAAGAATACTGGAGGAACATCGGCATATTTTAAAGTCATGTGGCTAGCTATTTGGAAATAAACAACATCAACATTGACATCTAACAATCTAACCTGACGTAATTTAAACTTATCAGGAGGATTGATAGATGTCAATTTATGTTAAAACTTCAAGCGGAGCGGTTTCGCTTGCAGACCCAATATGCTATATCAAACGGGTAAAACGAGATAACTTAGTTTGCAACACAAATGAGTATGACTATTTTAATTTTGAAGCACCTATGAAACCAGGATACAGTAGATCTGTTATAAACGTAAATATTCAAAATGCGACTACTAATGGATATGGTATGAGTCGAGTACATTATATAGGATATAGGACAGTTGACAATAATATTGCTATAGACTTGCGAAACTACAATACTGCAAACACAACTCGATTATGGATCAGTATTGATGTTTTATATATTAGAGATGTATACACACAAGGATGGTAACCTGACGTAGAATATCTTACTAAATATCTAGGAGGTATTCTATGTCTACATATATTAAATCAAAAGATGGGTGTAAAAGATTAGTAGATCCACTTATTATACGAGATATTAAATCTATACAAAGCTGGGGAGCATGGGGATTCATATATGGAGACGCTACTAACTCATATGTATATGTCTTTATACCAGGTATATATGTTACAGACGCAGGCCATACTTGTACTGTAGTATTCTCCTCTAATCAATTTGCTATAAAACTATATTCTAACTCTGGATGGCCTATTGTTACTTTTAGCAGTTCAGAATATTTAAAAACTACTCAACAGTCACAAGGTATTATGTTAGCTTTCAAAAAATCTGGAATAGGATATGGTGGATATGGTATTATAACTAGCAAATTAACTATATCGTGAATATGCAACCTGACGTAAACTATCACAAATTGCGAGGTGAAAGTTTATGTCAATATATGTTAAAGAATCTGATGATGTAACTACTGTAGTTAATTCCATACCTGTGTATGTACTAGAAGAAAGAAGTTGCTCGCCTAGGTCTGAGTCAGACCCTACTTATCAGTGGAGATATCGAAAATGGAATAACGGGTCTATTGAGTTTTGGCGAATAGGTGGTAACACAGATACATTTTATACATCACATCAAAGCGCTAATGGTGTATTTTATAGTGATGAAGCTAACTGGTATCCTATAGATTTCACGAAATACTGCAAAGTAATCGAAATTTATCAGGTAACTGGAAGCATTGATAGAAAGAATAATGACGGATTACCTAATCTCTCTATTATAAATTGTTCTGTTTATAATGGAGCACCTGTAGTTAAATTTATAATAACTGCAAACAAAAATGGAGCTTACAAAGTTAGTACAAATTTTTATATACAAGCTAGATGGAAGTAATAATTTCAAAACAAATTATATGAATCGTTAGTATACACATAACACGAAATTTAGAATTACATAGGAGGACTTAGATATGAGTAATGTATTTAGTAGAAAGATATTAGGAGTAGCAGATGGAGTTTACGAATATAATGGTTGGGTAATACAGTGTGACTGGAATTTTGAAAATCCTAAGATCCAAATAATCAAGTGTAACTTGACTGACCAAGATATCTATCTTGATCTTGAAGATATCGCAATTGTATTCAAATCTGATACAAGGATCAAAGTAGATCTTGCATTTAAACTTGAAAATCCAAATTATGATGTTACTATAAACTGTGGTAGTAATTTAATCAGTGTCAAATGTAAGAAAGAATTCTATTTATCATGTGATACGTTGGAACTTAGATCTCTTCCAAATGGTCCGACACCATTTGGCGTGATAGGTGTTACATTAGCAGGTAAAATCAATTGTAAGCATCTAAAGTTTCCAGATTACAAATTGGTTGATGACTATCAAAGATGTGTTTGGATTATACATAACACATTTGAAAATTCAGATATAGTTGAAATAAATAATACAGACTATATAGATTATATAGGTCGTTGTGCATTTAAAGGATGTAAACATTTAAAAACTATACAAGTCAGCTTTGATATACTTAAAGATAATGCATTTGAAAATTCAGGAATTGAGCAAGTTCGTGTAGTGTCAAATAGACGAAATAAACGTACGTATGCAAGTTGTATGAAATTAGCGTTTAAAGGTACACCCGCTGAAAAGTATTGGAATGACACGCCCATTGAAGAAGCTTGGCCACTTATCAGAGAAAACTACATTAAGCCTTATACTGCTTAATTATTACGAAATTATTAAGTAACTTTCAATAACGGTTCAGATATTGACTTCTGAACCGTTTTGTCATATAATATAGTTGTAACAAATAACTACAACGTATTACCGGGAGGTATTAAACATGAATTATACAGTAAAGCTGGAAGGTAGAAGAAATGAACGTTGTGCAAAGGATTTTGACAACGAAAAAGAAGCTAGGAGATATGCTGAAAAATTAGCAACTCTCAAGAAGTATGCCTACGATAGATTATTCACTCGTGAAGCTGTTATCTATTCTTGGGAGGATGGTGATAGCGAAATGATGGAGCTGGATAGAATACCATTTAAAGAAGCAAACAACTAAAAACAACTTATTTACCAAGGAGGATTTATATTATGTTTAGATGGAACAAAGAGGAACTCAGATTCAAAAATATCAAAGCAGAACCGTTTGGAACTCTTAGAAAAGCATTTGAGGATTTTGCTTCCTCTGTTAGCTATCAAGACAAATTCGAGTTCTTAGATATGGGACACGATTACAAGTTAACAGAGATCAAGCGAATTGTAGATTTATATAGAGCATCAAGAGATGAGCTGAAATACGACAGTTATGGAAGTGTCAAAACAGTTTCACTGAAAGCCTGGATCAAACGAAATGATCCAGCTCACGTATTTGACATTGAGTACAGCGTAGGTCGTACAAAGGGATTCTACCCAGAGGCTTACTTGCAGGATTTAGCACTTGTAAATGACATCAAAGGCGTAGGCGATAGATTTGAAAACTGGGTGAATAACCTTTTCGTAGAAACTTGTTACAAACTTCGTACAGAAGAGATCAATTATTTTAACTCAACTGACTCTTACGAAGTAGCTAAGACAGCTCTTAGACAGTATTCAGAAAGATACTCTACAACATTTAACAAGCACCTAGGATTTTGCTCAGACGGTAACATATTCGTATATGAAGATGGTGAAGGCGAAGATGTCAAAAAACATAATATATCAATCATCGAAATCTCAGAAATGCTCAAAAAATATCGACTGCTTGAGAAAGTAGACAAGCTACTTACAGAAGGCATAGGATATCATGAAATCTCTAAAACAGTTGACCTTGTTGTAGAACAAAATCAAATAGACATGGAGGTGAAGTAATCATGATTACAGAAGAAACTAGAAAACGTTTAGAAGCTGGTCACGATAAGAAACGAGCTAGTTGCATCGAGGGATATAGAAATACACGCAAGGAAGCTGGTGAAGAGCCTACTAACTGTATTTTCAATGTTACAGTACCTAGGTTTTCAAATTCAAGCCCATTAGAAAAAGACGAAAACATCAAAGTTATCACAGACCTTTTTGACAAATATGGAATTGAATGGCAGAGTGTTGATACAGTGGAAGGATCATTCAATCTCAACAGAGATTGGATAGAAACTACAACCGACATTCCATGTTATATTGAATACTGCGGAGTCTATCCTGTCAACTGGTCGCCAGAAGATTGTAGGACACTTGAAAAGCTTGACTACAGAGGAGATGTTATCATTCAAGTACAGTATCACATTGATGGAAAATATATTCCTAATCATTAGCAGACGGCTGAGATCGACAGTCTAAATTACATGATAAAGACTTATACATATTAGAAGTAAAATTGCAGATCGACCAAAATAACAGGTATCAAAATACATCAGATATCTGTTATTTTTTATGTGCAAATATCTACATATTCTACAAATGATAAATATAAAATCTACATATATTAGAAATATTGGATAATCAAAAATCACATATATTGTAGAAAATATCATATAAATTCCTCATATATGTAGAAAATGTACTAGCACCAACATGTATGTAATATGTAAAAATCACATATATTGTAAATTTTTAGGTCAAATTCTCACTATATTGGAAATTATTTTCTCCAATATCTCCAAATTTTGGTAACCGTGATCACATTAAATATAAATATAAATATATCATATACAGAGTATATCATATAAAAACAAATAAATAGATTACAAATAATGTTCAAGCATTTCTACAAAATACTAGAAATTATTTATATAATCTATTTATTTTTAAAGCGGTGCGAAAAACATGGGTGATTTTACTTTATGGGCAGAGCCCACTCAGGCGTAAAGGAATAGCTATACCTCGGACTAAAGTCCTCAGTTATCTGCAATCTGTTTGATGCTTTACTAAGTAAAAAATTAAGTAAGAAGAGCGATGCTAGTGGTAAGGTGGTTGAAGGGCTTGTATCTGTAAGTTGTTCTATATCCGTGTTCATGCCTTCAGGAAAATATTTTTATGAATATTGGATTTCCACTTGACTTCTTGACCTTATGGTCATATAATACATACATAGTTAAATAAGTCATTTTCGTTGAGGAGTGATTAACCTCAACATTTTGTATATAGCAGTAAAACAAACACGATGGAATAGATCGTTATAATTTATGTTAAGAGGTCGAACTTCTTTATCAGCATCTACTATTCCTAGGTGTATAAGTGATCTAATCAATCATTTCGATATTGGAGATTCGACTTTTTATATTGTACGAAGAAAGAAACACATTGACATATAGATATCTTTAAAGGAGGTAGTAAACTACATGCAGAAACGGATTGTAGATTACACACGAGAAGAGGTTGATAACATGTTTGGATACGACATGTTTCCATCAGAGTTTCTTATCACATTTAATCAAGAACGGAACGAAGATTTACAGTACAAAGAACAAGTAGATAAAGACATTGATGGAATTGTAAAGTTTATAAATGACCATACCATTAAACTTCGTAAGAAAGCTGATTGGTACGATGATCAGGTAGATACAGGTGATTATAATATTCCATGTTTCTGGTACTTGTATGCAGTTGACGGAGATTGCCGGTATAGATTAGATGATGACTTGAAAGTAGATGCTAAACGTGTTAAAAAATACTTAGATGTATTAGATTACAATTTTGGTAATACAGTGCTACATAGGGACTATATCGAACAGTTTATTGATATGTATGCAACGGAATCGCCTGTCGGTGAGCTTGCCTGCGACAGAAATGCTCAAGACTATCCTGATCACACTTCCAGATATATGTTAGATATTGATGATCCAATTATTCTTACATCTTTAGAGCCTTACAGGTTAAAATCTTCTAATTTATACTGGGACATGGAGTATAAAAAACATCGCTTAGATGTTTGGGTAGCAGTCACATATTATTTCTTTGGGCTAGCTCATAATCATGACACATTGGAAGCGGATGTTTTAAATAGTGTATTTGGAGATTTTACAGTTGTACATCAGGGTCTAGGAATGTATACAGCTAGATACAATGTCGTTAATGATGAATGGGATAACGCTATTATGAATATTCTTTATAGCGTATGGTCATTTGGTAGTGCATGGTCGATAACACATACAGAAAAAGAAGTTCGAAGAATTATGACTGAAAGTTTCAAATACGTTCAGGATCATATAAATCCAGAATATGGCCGACAGAGTATTCACGACCATGCTCGTATTTGGGTCAACTTAATTCGATGGGGATTATACAATGAGTTGACAGCTCACTATAATATTCACGCTCCAATGTATCTTAATCTAAGATCTTATTATTTTGATGATACTAGATATGATTACTGCGGTGGTAGTATAGACATGAAATGGGTATCCGGTACCTATCAAAACAGTATACTTTACGGTGAGTGGGGATATAAAAACAAGTTATATGATTCTTCGTTAGATATGCCGGAGACACTAGATGATACATTTACAGTATACGGAGATAAATGGGTGACCTGTAAAGATCGACAACAGAAATTTATCGACGAGTTGATGTCATGTGTTTTAGAAGATATGGGATGCAAAGATGGATATATTAAACACAGACATCCAGTAGGTATGTCAGATTACGAATACAATAAATTAAGACATAAAGAAGGCTATTTACAAGACGCAGTAGAAACACTTCAGGAGGTATTAGCGGATGAGTTCAAAGGACTATAGAGTCGGAATGACTACGTTAGCAGATTGTCCTAACAGTCTGCAAGATGATATGATATGTGCTATTGACTTAGGCGGAGACTCTACAGTTGATCGTGAAACATCATACAACCGAGCTGTTGGGCTGTTTAAATACATATTACAACAGAGAAAGTCCGATGTAGATGGACGAAGTCAGTCGTCTGCTACTGTTCAATATCATAAAGATATGTTAGTACTCACTAGAAAAATGGTTAAATATCTAGAACTAATGACAGGAGAGGTTGAAGATAACTCAGCCCCTCCTGTTAATTTATCATGTGGTATGGAAGATAGTCAGCTTGCTAATCTTGCAGCTATGCTTGATAAGTTAGGTGTTGTTAGAAGCAATGCAAGTGACGCTACTTCACCATCTACAAATAATGCTGAAGAGTCTCAAAAGAAGCCTGCTAAAAAGCTACGAAAGCCTAAGTCATCTAAACCAAATAACAGTAAAGACGTAGGTAAATCCAGGAAATCTGCTTCTTCTACACCTAAAAATAAAGATACTGTTGAAAACGATACAAAATCTGATGATAAAGAAGCATCTACGAGATCTGATGAAGATATACTTAATGCTATCAATAGTAGACATTATGACGCTCTTAGTGATGAAGATAAGTTAATGACCGCTTGTGATGACTTTAAGACAGTTAATGAGATATGCAAATCTAAGCAGCCAAAAAATAAAACAATACAAAGTTTGTTTCATCAATTAGATAGGCTTTGTAAGAAGTTTGATACACCCGATGAGAACTTAAGGTCTACGATGCAAACTCAATATGCTAAATATTGTCATTATTTTCATACACTAAATAAATGGGCGCATGCTGCGTTTGACCCTAAGCGGCCTGGGTTAGGTAGAATGTATCCTAATAAGATTGTACAAGGTCTTTATACCTTTACATTATGGTATGGATTAGCACAACGTGATAATGACGAAATATTTAGTACTGTAGATATTATGGAGAGCGAACTTAACAGTTGGATTGAGAACATTGTCAAAGATATTGAAGGCAACTATTTAGAGAATTCTTACATCTATCCTAAGAGCTGTAATGACTATGAATTGGGGAATAAACAGTTTGCATCCAATATGTTAGATTTACACGATGGTGGTATTTCACAAATTTTCAATGCGACTACACTTTCTTATCTTTGGATATTACACAGATGCATCAAATTTGAAAATGCTAAGTTGCAGGTGGAGATGGATAGCTTTTTCAACATTAGCTTAGAACTATTCAAATCTACGCTTTCACTTGAAGGTAATAACGGGGTTTGGTCAGTGTATTTAGATTTCATTTCTACTACACGGGGATGCGTGTTCTTACTTATGCCTAGTGATAACATGACTCTCCGTAAACAAGAGTCTGCTTTAAGCTCATTGTCTGTTCTAGATTATACGGCAAAGACTAGACAACTTAAATTATGTAGCGAGTCTTTAGTTCAATATTTAGATAGTTAGTTATATGATATCGTTAAACACTTGTAGATATTACATTAAATACATAGGAGGTATAAATATGTTAACAAGTAGAATTTCCGTAGAAACTTGGCTAAACAACCATAAGTACAATCCAGCATATAATACATTGATACATGTTATGTTTTCTCGAAGTTTAGATGTGAATGATGTTTATAATTATCGTACTAAATCTACTAGACTTCAGTTTGTTAAATATTTGAATTGCATAGCTAGTTGCATTGTAACTGGTCGTGCAGGTGATGGAGATATGCTAAGTACTATGTCATGTATGTCAGATATGTGCAAAAACATTATGAAGGATTTACCTATCGATACTGCAGCATTAGGTCAACACAACATGGAATTAGGTGTCAATGTAGTATGGGATGACAGTTTTCAGTCAGAAGATTATAATCGTGTGATTGAGTCTACTCCTTCGTTAGAAGATTTACAGTCTAATTTTGACGGACCTGTTGTTTTACCAACAGTTGAACAATTTGCCTCTGCTGCCAATGTTCCTGACGAAGATGTTACAGTTGATAATGCCAATTTTGAGACAGCTGATTCATCTGATAACGCACAAAGTATTACTGATGAATCCACAGCTGGTGAACTTGATATTTCTTCAGATGAAGAATCTGAAAGTGTTCCAGATACGTCTTATGTATCTACTAATGATGAGTTATTACATCATTCTTTAAAAGATACTACATCTTATGACTGTATTCAAGCTACATATGGTAGATTATCCAATTTGAAATATGATGTGGTTGAAGGGTTTAGAAGTGATTATAAATCTTGTACGATTGATGGATTTGGTCGACATAGAGTTAATTTTGATAAGGTTTGGCATTCAGGTACACGTGATGGTGAAACATTTGTAATTGGTACATCGCTCCCTGAGATTCCTGAGTTACAGAGCGATATATCTATCACTACTAATGTAGACCGAATGACTACAGCGGACTTAATTCATCTATATCCTACTCGTGAACTTAAAGAGTTTAGACACTATATGACTGATAGGTTTGAAGGTTGCCCAAATGATAAGTATGTAAGTTCGTATGTACCTATTCCAGGTTATACCCAGGAGCAGCTTATACAAAATATCATAAAGTATCCATTTCCACATGAATATCGTAGATTCATCAATGATCAGTTTGTAGAGGTTTGGAAACAGGTGGAGATTGACGGTGAGTTAGTTGATATCGTTAAAGCATTTGACCAGTCAGAATTATATGGTAAAGTACAAAGATGCAGACGTGTTTTACAGGAATACGGTTACCGAAAAGCTATGTTGGATTTAGAATACGGTAAAGCAGTTAACTATCCTCTCATAGGTGATATACAGCCTTATCTGGCGTTAGTATTTCCGGAATACGTCTATAAAGAACTTGGTTATGATACAGTAGATCTTGCTCGTAAATCTGTAATCAGTAGAGTATCACTCTTAAGAAGCGTAAATCCTGTAATAAGGAGGATTGGATTACCTTGCAAAAATGTCTAGATACACGTAACTGCAGGTATCGAAATTGTAGTTCTGCATGTTCTTATCATTCTGAAGCATCCTATTTGATGTCACAGAATTCATTGAATGTTTCAGCTTTCAATTATGATACCTCAGTAGAGTGTAAAATTACAAATTACTACCAAAGAGTACTTGATTCAGAAAGATACGTAGGACATATAATAGAACCTAAACGAAGTGTCATCAATGCATTTGTAGCAAGATGTATTGATATGAAATACATAAATAATGGTCATAGCACACGAGTATTTACAATATCTGCTTTTGACTATATGTTATGTGCTAAAAATCAATACAACAAAGATTCGGATATGCTACAATATAAATACATATGGGCAAATAACTGCCATATACTTATACTCACAGGTATTGACAGCATGAAGTGGTCAGAATATGATTATGTAACGTGGCTACAGCTGATTGACAGCAGAACAGCTACTAGTCGATTAACTTTCATGTTTTCTAGTACCAGTGGGACACTTATGTGTTCTGATAGTATAAGAGCTGCATTGACTCGTAAATTAGAGGAGGTGCAGATAAATGGCTGATTTTAACCCGAATCAATTAGGTGTAGTAGAACTTTATATTATCAATAAATTAGTTGATGAGAAGACACCTCAGGAAGAGATCGATGAACTTATACAGTTTGATGAATCCTATTATGATGCATACAAACCTGTAATCAAATTCATAGAGGATACTTACAATAAGTTCGGACATTGTCCTACATATATTGATCTTAAATTTAGATTTGATGTACCATATGTAGATGTATCAAGACAGTCTGTCGAATATTTATCGAATGGTATTCGTGCAAATAGGATGATGATACGAACTCGTAAAGCTTGGACTCGATTCAAGGATTCTGATCCTCTTAAAATGTTTCAGTCAGTTAAAGACTTGCAGAAAGAAATTGATGATATTCTAGATACTGATATCTCGACTAATCCTCTTAACATCATCAAAGAGACTAAGAAACGTGCTGATCAAGTATACAAATATTCTAAGCAAAGTCGTATACCTACTGGATTCGATGAAATTGACAAACTTATGTATGGTGGATTGTCTACCGTAGAGGAACTTTTGCTTATTGTAGCAAGAACTAACTCTGGTAAATCTTGGGTGTGTACAAAGATGATGGAGAGTGCTCAGAAGCATGGATTTCCAGTTTTGTATTATTCTCCTGAGATGCAAGCCAGTTTGCTTGCAACTCGATTTGATACTTGGCGAACGCATATAAAAAATAGTCAGTTGTTTCAAGGTCAATATGATGATAACTACAAGAAATACTTAGAGAGTCTATCAGAAGAAGCTACAGATGCTTGGATTCTTGAAGATAAAGATGTACAGGACGGTGAAGTTGATGTCCCATATGTGAGACGATTTGTAGCTAAGCATAAAGTTAAACTAGTTATCATTGATGGATTGTCTTACATGACTGATAGTCGAAGTAAGTATAATGATAGAGATTATGAGAAATATAAGAATCTTTGTAAGGATTTATTTCAAATGTCAAAGGAATTTGGCTGCGCTGTAGTAATATCCATGCAGGCCAATCGTGATACTAAAGACATGAAAGACGAAAAAGGTGTGCCGTTTCCCAATATGTTTAGTATCGAGGGTTCAGATCATCCTGGTCGTATTGCTACACAGGTATTTGCAATTCGTCAGATATTTGAAACTCATACGCTTGATATACGACTTGAAAAATCTCGTATGGCTAACAACCAGAAGCCTACATTTTCATATAGCTGGGACGTGAATACAGGAACTGTAGAACTTGCCGGTGAAGGTGAATCTTCAGGAGGTACAGACATGACACCTGAACCTATACAGAATCCTTCGATTATATCTACACATGTAGAAGATAGTAAGATACTTGATGACGACGATAACTTAGACGATTGGGATACAAATATATCGTTCTAATACAGAGGTGATAATATGGAATCAATAGAAACAATTGTAGACACACTTGACGCTAAAGGATTATTGCGAAAAAATAAAATAGTAGGCAAGTATTATTCTGTCTGCTGTCCGTATCACAGCAACGGAAATGAAGCACATCCATCTTCAGGTATATTACTTGAAGACGAGTGGAGAGGAGGTAAGAAAACTCCAAAGGGTTGGTTCCACTGCTTTACTTGTAGAAAAGTTGCGACTATACAGCAGCTAGTAGACGATGTGATATCTCTACATAAGCTCCCTGTTGTAGAAGCTAATCAGCTTAGAGAGATGGTTGAACTTGATCAGGAAGAGTTAGAGTCCGTGATATCTCCTCAAGAGTTTAAAGATTTTGAAACTCAATTTACTGTGGACAAGATAGCAATGCAGCTCAATATGAAACAGCCTACATTTGTATCAGAAGAGGAACTTGCAAAATACAGATTCACGGTCAAGTATATGTATGATAGAGGACTTACAGATGATATCATAGAACGGTATGATATTGGATTTGATGCTCATTTTACGCCATATGGTGGTAAGAAAGAAGTTCCGTGCATAACATTTCCTGTGAAGAATATCAATGGAGATGTGTTATTTATAGCTAGGAGAAGTATCGAAGGAAAGCGATTTTATCTGCCTGAGGGTATTGAAAAACCTGTATATGGTATATATGAATTGACGAGTCGAAAATCAGTTACAATATGCGAAAGCATATTTAATGCATTGTCGTTTGTTAGAATTGGTCAGCCTGCTATTGCATTGCTAGGTACTGGAAACAGCAAGCAGATATTAGATATCAAAAGATATGTAGGTGCATGGGAGTATGGTATCTGTTTAGATCCAGACGAAGCAGGGTTAGCAGGTACTCGTCGACTTAAGAAGGGTCTTAGTTCATCTGCATTTGTATATGAATATACAGGAATACCTGAAGGTAAAGATGCTAACGACTTAACAGATGATGAACTCCGAAATTTGGAACGTGAATAATATGTGTTACCACCTTTTCTGAAACTATAATAAGTATTAGGAAAAGGTGGTTTCTATGTATGATATATTCCATGACGAGTCAGCTGAAAGTGTAAAAATACGAACAGAATGTAGCATGATATGTCACTGTATGCTTCATACAGGATGTACAATAAGAGAATGTGAGCAAGCAACTGGCATACCTAAATCTACTATTCATGTACGGATTCACAGCTATATTGAGAAATATTGTAGTTCTGAATATGCTGCAATCGTTAAAATACTCAGATATAATAAAACATATAGAAGTAAGCCTAAATCTGCATGGCTGTATGCAGATGTAAAATCAATATTAGGGGAGGATTACAATGGAGAGAAAAACTAAAGCATGGCATTTAAGACAGGATGGAAAAGCTTTTCAAGTTCCTGTACATTTATATGTAGATGATATGGCATCAGCTGCACAAGCTGCATGTTTCTTAATAACTACAGAATCTTTTGATATTGAAGAAGCAAAGTACGTATTAGATAGCTGGATGGCTATGTTGATTGAAAACGTAGTAGATTACGACGCAGATGAAATTGCTATTGAAGAGGCAATTAGACTAGAGCTTTCTAAGCTTCCCTATAAGTTTGTCTACAACTTAACTGCAGATGAATACATCGAAATTCACAACGAATTAGGTAACTACTATGACGTTGATAGCTTATATGATTATGTGGATAGTGTTAAAGAGTCAGAATCTGCCATCATAGAGACAATGAAACAGTCTCTTAATCAGCAGTTTTGTAGAGTTCGATATGGTGGACAGTACAATGATGAGATTGGAAGTTCTGCACTTTGGTTCAGAATAAGTTCTGTAGGATACAATTGGGTTGATACAATTTATGTGTTCACTGCTAATTGTTATCGTGGGCTACACGTTGATTCTATTTTCATCTGTAGAGATTCTGAATCTGATGGATCTCCTAAAGAGTATTTTTATAGAGCTAAAGATGGTGAAGTTTATTTCAATATGCCGATTGATGAATACTTAGCAGAAGATCACGAACATAGTCCTGTATTTAACACTAAGCATATTGGATCGGGTGTATATCACAATATGTTTGCAGATCTTGTAAACGGATGTACTTACAGAGAAGCTCTTAATAACTTAGCTAAATCCGGAATTGATATATCTTATATTTGGGATAAGCATGATACATGGAAGAACATAGAATGTGCTTCATGTATGTGTTCAGAAGAGTATATGAATTCTTTAACTGTCAAACAGCGGTCAAAACTTACAGCTGTTCAGAGGGCTATTTTAAAACGTTGTCCTGAACTTGATGGTGTAGATGTGGACGCGGATTCTAGACCTAATACCAAAGGACGGAATGTAGGATTCGAACTTCGTTTCACACTTTATTCTTCTATGATTCCTGAACTGAACAATGAAGAGATCGTAGTAACTTCTACAAAGGCTATGAATACAGTTACAGCTGACTGGATGGTCGGAGCTTTTGAGCTGTCATATAAAGAGTTCTGCGAAGACTGTGGTATCAGTAGATCGTTTAGACCTGACGTAGCAATGGAAGGATATGTTTGGGGAAATAATGTAGTATAGGTTGAAAATATTACGAAATTATTAACCGTTAGCCTAGGACTTGACAAACTCAAGTTCTGGGCTTATAATATGTATATAATAAAGAAAGAAGATAATATCAAAAACATCGAAGACATCGAAAATTTCAATTAACACGGAGGACAACAATAATGATGAACGCTACAACAAACACAAATGGTAAAGAGTTTTATGCAACACGCCAGATTTTCAGGGAGTATATCAACTATACTCATCCATATTCTTATGAGGAGTGGTTAAAAATTCCTCAGGAGTCTAAAGCAGCTGCTTTATACGTGCAGTATTTCAACGAAATTATCTTAGCTTGGTTCAAGACTAAATCCTTTTACGCATCTGAACAGGAAGGTGTAGAGACAATATGTCAGTATCTTCTTAAGAATGTTCCAGTTATCGAGGAAAATCCTAAAAGATTTTCTAAGAAGTACATCTATAGGGTTGCTTACAACTGCCTGTATTGTATCAGTCATGATAGAAAAATTGATAGATTACGTTGGGAATTAGAAATGTCAAACATTCTTTCGTCAGGTGAAGGCGAGGAGATTGACTTATTTGATGCGCTCATGGGGGAAGATGACGAATTCTATTCATCTAATGTAGAAGCTAAATTTAGAATGTGGTCAATGATTTCAGATATGGGCGATGATTATATGCAAGTATGCGGACAACTTTTAGATGGCGGTAGACTTCCAAAAGGTGTTTCATACAAACGCAAAGCTGAAATCATTCAGAATTTGCAGAATGCTTTGGAGGAGTTTAAAAAGGTATTTTACATTTAATAGATATTACAGCAGGCAATATTACTAAATTGCCTGCTTTTGTTATGTTAAGTATTGACTGCAATCTGGAATATTGATAATAGATTCTTACCATAATTTGGTGTATACTATTAAAATCGTTAATATTTACAAGAAGATAAACAATTGAACAGGAGGTAAATATATGAATTGTATTGAGACAACTCAAAAAGTAGAATTTTGTGTCTGCTATTTGACTACGACTCCTTACAAAAGATTCGATAGTTACAGATATAGAATAGAGGTTACAGTTTCCGGAGGTGTTCAAGCTAAAGGACTTATCATAGATTTTGATAACCTTAGAAATTGTATCATCAAAGTTGTGCCAAATCACAGATACGTTTTCTGCAAGGCTGATAACGAAGCTTGTCAAGTTGCAGATACTCTACAGAAAATTGGAATCACATCTGTAGGATATGATTTTGTGATATCCGCTGAGAATTTGGTTAAACATTTTGCACAAGCTATACAGGAAGTTATTTCTGATGTATACAATGGTCTTTGTGTAGAAGACGTTAAGTTATACGAAACACCAAATTCTTACACACGTTGGACTCGATTGCCAGAAAACGAATCTAGATAAATCTGGTATGAAAGTCTATAAATCGTTATATTATTTTGTATCAATTGGTGAATAAACTTTATTCGCTGTGTTGATAAATACATCGAAAACATCAAAAATCCACAAGGAGGAAACAACATGGCATTCAAAACATTGAAAGATTACAACGAGGAAAGATACGGAGGATGGTTCTTACTCAGAAACGACGGAGACTATGCAGATGTAGTATTTCTGTACCCATCTACAGATGATGTTCTTATTGCAGATACACATTACATCAAGAGTCCTGAATATTCTGGTTATGTTCATTGCTGCGGAAGAGGTTGTCCAGCATGTGCTAAAAACGTTAAAGTTCAGACAAAACTGTTCATCCCGATGTACAATTTTACAGATAACGAGATTCAGTTCTGGGACAGATCCGGACGTATGGAAAATCAGCTTATGACAGATGTGTTTGAGAAATATCCGAATCCGTCAGAGATCGTATTCCGAATTACACGTCATGGAGAAGCAGGTTCCGTAGATACTCGATATGAAATTGCAGGAGTTGCTAGAAATTCTGCAATGCCATTTGCAAGAATTCTGGCTGACAATCATATCAGTTTCCCAGACGCTTACAGCAAGATTTGTAGAGAATATTCTGCAAATGAACTTTATACACTGCTTCATACATCTGTAGATGCACCTCAGTCAGTAGGCGATATGCCAGATTATCAGGTAACACCGAGAGGTGGTAATGTACCGGCAGCTGCAAGTCTTCCAGATATTCCAGAAACACCTGATTTTGAAGATTCAGGTCTTCCAGAGTATACACCAGGAGTAGCTGTTCCAACACCGTCTGCAGAAATGCCTTCAGGTATTTCGGATAACATTCCAGGATCATCACCTATCATTGATGATAACGAGACCATCGATGAAGATTTCGCAGATGATGTAGAAATTGATCCAGATGTAAAATTCTAGGGTTTGTAAACGTGGTGTAAAATTGACGGTCTTATGTGTGTTAACTTAATCATGTAAGACCGTTAATTTTTATGTAATAATTACTAAATTATACAACAATATTCGAGAGGAGGAACAGTAACATTGTCACTATTTAGTCAGTCTCAAATGGAGCAGATAAACAAAGTAGTGGTAAAAGCTCAAGATGACGTATTGAAGTCTAAACCTGTATCAGCTAAGTCCATTGGTAATGATTTAGCACAGATGTCTCAAGCAGTACTTGAGTACTTTAAAGATTCACCTGCAATCCTTATAACTACAGAAGAACAGCTACATGATTATGTAGATAAATGTATTGAATATGGATATGCTGGAATCGATACTGAGACAACTGGTCTGGACCGAGTACGAGATCATGTAGTAGGTGCTTCTTTATATGTACCAGGTATGCCAGAATGCTACATACCTATGAAACACGTAGTACCTATCTTTGAGCAGCCATACAAAAATCAGCTATCTTATGAGCAAGTTAAGAAGGAATTTGATAGACTTCGAGATTGCAAGTTGATATTCGCAAATGCAGATTACGACTTGGCTATGATTTGGAAAGATATCAAAACAGATTTCAATGATGCTTGTTACTATGATGTTATCATCGCTTGGAGATGCTTAAAAGAAGATGAGCTGAAAAACGACTTGAAGTCTTTGTATATTAAATATGTACTTAGAGGTAAAGGAGATCCAAAGAAGTTCACAGATTTCTTCAGCCCTAAGTTATTCCCATATTGTAAGCCTGAAGTTGCAAAACTTTATGCAGCGAATGATGCAAAGATAACATTTGATTTATTCAAATGGCAACTTCCATACTTAACTCCATCACATCCGAAATGCCAAAAAGGTCATTTTGAAAAGATCGCAGCACTTGTATGGAACATTGAATTTCCAATGATAAAAGTGTGCCAAAACATGTTTAGACGAGGAATGTATCTTGATAAATACACAGGAGAAGTCCTTAATGAAAGATACGGAGAAGAGCAAGCAAGAGAACTTAAGAAATTACAGAATATGGTACAGGAAATCATTGATGCAAATGCATACAAAGTACCTGCCGGTAAGAAACGTCCATTTACAACAGGAGATGGATTCAATCCTGAGTCACCTGTACAGGTAAAATATCTGTTATATGATCTTATGCAGTTACCAAAAGTAGATGGTCAAGGTACAGGCAAGGAAGTATTACATGATCTTAATTTACCTGTAACAAATCAGATTTTAAAAGTACGATCACTTGGAGTTCTTATCAATACATTTGTTAAGAAGATGCCTCGTGCAACTACTTCAGATTCGCGTATTCATGGGCAGTTCAGACAAATCGGGGCGGCGACAGGAAGGATGAGTTCTTCCAATCCGAACTTACAGAACATTCCATCTCATGCTGTAGACATTCGTCATCTTTTCAGAGCAACACCGTCAATGCATGAAGAGCTTGAATGTGAAGACATAGACGAAAACACAGTTACAATAATTACAAGCCGATGGAATAGCGTACATCTAGAAGATGATACAGAAAAATACATCAATGATTTACAGGTAGGAGAAATTGTAAAAACACTTGAAGCAAGACACGAAATACTCTGTACAGTAAAAGAACTTACATTCAAGTTAGGTGACGCAACGTTAGTATTAGTAAGAAAGGAGTGATGCATATGGCACTTAGATTGCCAGTAGAAACACCTGCTCACGTAATCATGAGTAGTGACTACAGTTAATGGCTGGCTGTAGTAAAACCTGTTTTAATCCGGTGAATGCTTATGGTATGTAGGCTCTGTATCATAAGTTAACGCCGGGCAAGATATACTTAGTGGTATTACAATGAGTATATTGTGCGTAGAGGGCATCGAAAGTTAGACATCCAATGTTCTAGAAATGGATAAATATATCAAATACTATCAACTGATATAGTTGGGTTGAGATAACCAAATGAGTAGAGTAGAGCTCAAGCGAGTTGGCGTCTATGTGATATTAGCTAGTATAAGACCATTCAATCGAAACTTACAGGGCTATGTGTATATGGTAATAGTATACATGTAGTAAGACGTGCTCCGACACTTCTAGCAATAGAAGAAATGAGTAGCGATCATTTAACTAAACAGCAGCAGGAGCCAAAAATTACAGCATTAGTATCTAATGAAAAGGCAATGATAGATGCATTTCAACATGGTAGAGATATTTACGCATCTATTGCAGCAATTTCATTTAACAAACCTTACGAGGAGTGTCTTGAGTTTCATCCAGAAACTCATGAATATCAGAAAGAGGGTAAAGCTCGAAGAGGTGAGGCAAAAACAATTTTGCTCGGCGTAACGTATGGAAGGTCAATTCCGTCAATCGGTGATCAGTTATATGGAACACGTGACGATATGACACAGGAAGAGAAAACAAAAGGTGCTCAAAAAGTATATGATGCAGTTATGAAAGGATTTCCTAACATAAAACACGCCATGGATACTTCACAAGCATTTGCAAGGAAATATGGGTACACAGAGACAATATTCGGACGACGTAGACATCTGCCAGATATGCAGCTTCCAGAATTTGAATTTGTAGCAATGCCAGGATACATCAATCCAGATATTGATCCATTAGATCCTGAAACACTTAAAAATAAAGATGCTATTCCAGAACGAATTGTAAAACAATTACAGAAAGAGTTTAAAGGATACAAATGGTTCGGTAAGATCGTAAAGAGAACAAAAGAGCTGAAAGAAGAACACATCAAAGTCATTAACAACAGAGGTAAAATTCAAGATGCAACACGTCAGGTGTTAAACGGAATTATACAGGGTGGAATGTATAAGAAACTGCCCTTACTTGCTTAACGCTATTACTCAGCGGTGTATATCTTAAATAGATATGCTAACGGTATCAGAAAACTAAGACTTCCTATAGAGACAAAGCAATGCGATTATAGGACAACAGACCACAGACGAATAATCTGACTAAGAAACCCTAAACCTGAAAACGGTGAGATTGAGGGAATACCGTGCTAAGCTTTATCGTTTTGTCATGTCTACCTTTTCATGCTACTAAACTTGAAGAGAACATGACTATATGACTAACATCTATATTATAATTGATATTTTGAATATGAAACAAGATGTGAAAACCTATAAATGTTATTCATTATAGATTCAAGCAATATTGTTTCTAGAAATATAGCTGGTCATATGATAAAGAATGTGTAGAGACTAGAGACGTTGTTGTCTCGTAGGCCTGAAGATGAGTTACAGGTCAAAAGAGCAGGATATACATAGTAGTTTAATTTATGTATATAAAAGATAGTCCGCTAAATTATCGAAAGATAATAGGCCGAGCGAGTGCGGCCGACATGACGAAGACTGCCATACTCAACGTAACAAACAGCGAAGAGATGCAGACTATTGGCGGACATTTACTTGTTCCAGTTCACGATGAATTGCTCGTGGAGGTGCCAATAGTTAATCGTGAAAAGGGTGAAGAACTCCTTGCTAAGCTTATGTGTGATGCAGCTGATTTCATGCCATTTGACATGAAGTGCGATGTAGAGACTACACTTAAGTGGTATCAGCTTGAGTTCCCCTGTCCTTATAAGAAAGCGACTTCGTTAGATACAACTGATGTTGAAGAGATTAAATGGTTACAGTATATGCTCATTTACATGGAGTATTTACTGCCTGTAATCCCTGATGAATCAGGAGAGGCTCGTGGTAACGCTGGAAAAGGTGTTAGCGGAGTTCGTACAGATGAGATGGAGTCAGCTATTGTAGACTATATGGGCAGATGGAAAGTGTCTGCTGATGAATTTATTGATCATATTGAACGTAAAGTAGTTCTTGGTCGATAAACAATGAGATCACCTCCTAGATCGTTATTACAGGTGTAGGAGGTGAGTTTTATGGCTGAAGAGATTTGGAAGGATATACGAGGTTATGAGGGATATTATCAAGTATCTACATTTAGAACTGCTAGAAGTTCTGATCGAACTGTAATGTCTAAACCTGGACCACCTGTTAGATGCATCAATGATGGTAAAGTGCATAATTCGGTAGTAGAAGCTGCTAACTATTATGGCATACCTGTCAATTGTGTATATGATAGATGTAAAGATGGCAAAACAGTTAACGGGTTTAGTTTTGAGTATTTTGATATGAATTATTATAAACGAAAACATCGTCAGTTCTTACACCCTTCATTGTTCAGCAGCTATAAAGCTTAGATGTTTAGAGACTGGTCAAACATTTCCATCTCGTATTCAAGCAGCTAAAGCATTGGGTATGTCAACGTCTTCCATTGTAGATTCTCTCAGAGACGGTAGACGTCATGCAGGTTATACGTTTGTAGAGCCTGAGGATATCTTGTTATAGATTGTAATAAGATCGTTATAATATTCGACATACATGTCGAACATATCAATGTTGAAAGTACAAAATTTAAACAGGAGGAAACTAAGAAAATGATTTTTACAACAAACACAAAACCACTTGCAGATTCTTTATCTCTTGGAGTTGTAGACGCAAATGTAAGCAAGTTCTATTCTAAGAGTTGTATGGCGCAGGTGACTGCTAAAGATCACGATTTGATCATCAACCTGGAGGCGAATTCTATCAAGTCTGAAATTCGTCTTAAAGGTTCATCTGATGTCGAAGGGGAAGCTCACAGAGCTTTGATTGACAGTAAACTTTTCAAGCAGCTGGTAGGTACATTCGATACTTCTGCAGTTAAACTGGAGTTCACTGATGGTGGAATTATTCTGCATTCTGGATCATCTAAATTCACTCTTCCAAATATGATTGATGTAGATGATTTAAGTTTAGATGCTCCGCAGATGCCTGAGAATGCAGGTACGGCTATTGATATTGATAAATCGGATTGGAGATTTATCAAAGATAATCAGATGTATGCAATTGCGATGAGTTTTATTCATCCGGTTTACACTATGGCCTGGATTGGAGAATCAGGTGATGTTATTGTAGGCGATATGGATAACGGAATTTTCACCAATTCCAAAAAGGGTCAGCTGGGAACTACTTGTCTGCTGTCTGATACAATTATCAACCTGTTCAATGCTCTTCCAGAGGGTGCTAAACTCTTCAGAGGAGATGACAGATCTTATATTGTATCAATTTCAACAGATGCATATCAGATGATGTCCCAGTTTACACCGAAATATGAGGATGATGCTGAAGTAGGAAGCTACAGTGCTGAAATTGTACTCGGTCTTATGCAGAAACCTGATTCTACCGTAAAAGTTTCAACATCTGCGATTACACGTTTGCTGAGTCAGGCAGCTCTGCTATCTACAAGTTCAGATAACAAAGTGATGTTCACTTATGAGCCGCTTACAGGTGCTATCACATTATCTGACAGCAAGACAACAGGTGATATCAAGTGTACAGGTGAAATGACTAAGATGTCAATTCCATTTAAAACATCTACGCTGAAACAGGTTATTGGTAATTACAGCGACGAAACTATTGAGATCGGACCTACATACAATGGTGATGATATTGTAGGTATTGTAGTATGGACTCCTGAGCTCACAACTGTACTTGCTGGAGTAGATGAGTAAGGTGGTAAAAACATATGGCATTCAGACAAGCGAACTTAGAACGACTGATTAAGTTCAATTCCGCTGCAAGTAGTTTATTCTTGGATGAGTACTCTCGAATGATTGATAAGGATATTGATAAAGAAAACACAAAACCTTCTCAAACTATTGCACCATCATCTTCGAGGTGTTTACGAAAGACTTGGTTTCGACTCAGAGGTACTGAGGTAGATAAATCTTGTAGCAGAGATCGGACTTTACAGTTTACAGCAGAAGTAGGAACTGCTTGTCATGAAGTTATTCAGCAGCGGTTGTCTAGATATTTAGGCGACCGCTGGATTGATGTAGCAGAATATTTGAAAGCTAATGTTAATGATCATGAATTTGAAGTTGAGAAACATGGATTTGAAACCAGAATTGCTTTCAAAGATATACCGATACGATTTGCATGTGATGGTGTTATTAAGTTACAAGGGGTTACTTATTTATTGGAGATAAAATCTTCTGATTTTGGATCCTTTGATGAATTAACAGCACCTAAACCTCAGCATATAGATCAGGTTAAATGCTACGGAACAATGCTTCATATTGACAGAGTTTTATTCCTGTATGTAGACAGGCAGTATGGTGGACTTAAATGTTTTGAAGTCGTTATAAAACAACAAGATAAAGATGCTGTAAATAATAATATCAAGCATGTTATGGATTGTGTAGACAGCGGATTAGCTCCAGAACCTTTACCAAAAGGCGACAGCTGGTGTAGTTCTGCAATGTGTCCGTATTTTAAAACATGTGCGCAGTATGGGAGGTAATTAAGATGGCGAATTTAGCAAATAAGTACAGACCTAAAGATTGGGGAGATGTTACAGAGCAGAAACTTGTAGTAGACATGCTTAAGAATATGTGTGACGACCCTGATTTCAATAATAGAAATTTTTTGTTAACAGGACCCGCCGGGTGTGGTAAGGCTAATCCACTTTATACAGAAATTCTTACACCTACAGGATATATTAAGATGGGTGATATTAAAGTGGGCGATGAGGTCTTTACACATACAGGATCAGTTGGAAAAGTTTCTGGTGTGTATCCACAGGGTAAAAAACCTGTTTACAGAATTACACTAAGTGATAGAACTCACATTGATGTTTCTGATGAACATATCAATGTAGTTTGGATGGATGATCCAAATACACATCAGCATAATTATCATGAGGTCATCACAAAGGACCTTTTAACTCTATTTAAAGAGTCTGACTCTAAAATATATGTTGATATGCCTACTATCGACTGGGAAGAAAAACCGATTGAAGAAGACCCATTCTTATTAGGCGTGTTTGCAGCTGGGTCTCATTTGGAAAAGTGTTCAAAGAATGAAGATTATGGATTAGTGTGTAATAAAGTTCTTGAAACCGGTGAGATTCCTGATAGTTATATTTATAATTCAAGGAATGTCCGTATTGAAGTCATGAGAGGAATATTTAGTGTTAGTGGTGAAAAACTTGATACCAATACATTTACATTTAAACTTCATAACAAGTCGTTATCAAATCAGTTTGAAGTGCTTGTTAGATCTTTAGGATTTAAAGATACAGTCGAATCTACTTTTGCTGGATACTATTTTCATTGTGTAGAAGGCTCACTCCTTGCTAATCTTATGGAAGCAGTAACAGATGAAGAGTTATTACACACGGATATCCAACAAGTGCCTAAACGATGGATTGTAGGTATAGATTATTTAGATGAGTATGAATGTCAGTGTATCATGGTAGGTCATAAAGATCACACATACATCTGTGAATCCGGTTTAATTCCTACACACAATACTACATTAGCACGTATCATGGGAAATTATGTTAATGACGGGAAGTGTGAACCAATTGAAATTGACGCAGCGTCTAACAATGGTGTAGACAGTGTTCGTGAAATTATTGATCAGGCTCGGGCATACCCAGTAGGGCAGAAATGGAAGGTATTCATCATTGATGAGTGTCATGCTTATACATCAAATTCGTGGCAGGCATTGCTCAAAACACTTGAATCATCTCCAGCTAAATCCTTATTCTTCTTAGCGACTACAAATCCGGAGAAAATACCTGGAACAATTCTATCCCGTGTTCAGCAGTTTCAGTTATCTAAGATCAGCTTAGCTGGTATCAATACTCGGTTGAAATATGTATTGGATTCTGAAAACAACGAAGGTGCTGGCATCGTTTATACTGATGATGCAGTGAATTACGTTGCTAAAATGGCAAATGGTGGTATGCGAGATGCACTTACATTACTTGATAAGTCATTATCCTTCAGCAAGGAGCTTACCATTGAAAACGTATCACAGGCTCTTAATCTTCCAGAGTATTCTGATTTCTTTGAGCTATTAGGGGCTTATGCATTTAAGGACAATGCTAAAATTGCAGCTATTGTTGACAAGGTATACAATTCAGGTGTTAACTTTGTTAAATGGTTCGAGAATTTTCACAGTTTTGTTATCAATATTGTGAAATACATTTATCTTAAGGATATCAATAAGACAATGATACCTTCAACTTATCAGGATAAAATATCTCAGTACAGTACCCCTCATCTGAGAGTGTGCTTGATACTTGCAAATAAGTTACTTACAATGATTCATGAACTGAAAAGTACTCAGTATCTTCAGGAGATAGCGTTAACTAATCTTTGCTTTGTTCCTGATATGCGAAAAAAGCAATAATGAGGTGAGTATATGAGTAATCAAGAACGAAAACCATTGGGTGATATTCTTAATGAATATGCCGACGATTTACAGAGTGTCACAAACTGGTGTGCTAAAACATATGACGAAAATTTTTCATTTCTGTTTGAGAATGTTAAATCGTTACATGACAAACTTCAGACTGAAAAAGACAAGATAACAGATGATGATCTTGAGATGATACTTACAGATTTACCTCTTGCATTGTTCAGTGCATCTGAGAAACTTAATGGACTTCGTACTACTAGAGAAGTAGGTAAATTAAAACTTAAAGAAAAGAAACTTAAGAAAAAAGAGGAGCTATATAAAGCAATTCAGGATAAAAACAGTCCATTTTCTAAATCAGATATTCCTAGCTTGATAAATGATTCATTCATTGATGATCAAGTTATGCAGGTAGCATTAGATGGGGTTATCAATCGAGTAGAAAATGAAATATCGTTTACTCGAGAGCTCATCATGAGTGCTAAGAAAATATGGGATAGACGATCTAGTACGGATGTTGTTAATCCTGTAGGTCCTATTGTTCCTGAGTATCAGAATCTTCCAGATTATAGTAATTTCGAGAAAACAGAGTTTTAAGAGGTGAATCATGGAGACAGAAAATTCTAATCAAGCTAACTATTTAGTAACTTATCAAGCTTGCGCAGAAGATGGTCCTGTATCTGGTAGGACATTTGCATATTTTGAATATAGTCCTCCCAGATCTGAGGATGTAACAGCGCTTGAATCTAATATTCAGATAGTTACAGGATACAATTCTGTATTTGTAACTGGATTATTTAAACTTACAGTAGAGGAGGAATAAGTATGGGAAGTTATGCAGATCTCATAGAAACTTCAAAGAAAGAATGGGGCTGCGATGATTTGATGGATACATGGAAACAGCAGCAAGGTGCAAAGATACCATTTACCTCTCCGCTTCTTACATGGGAGACCTACGGAGGTGTCCCTAGAAATGTTATCACTGAGTTTTTCGGTGAACCTGGTGGAGGCAAAACAAGTACATCTGTTGATATATGTAAAAACGCAATTCAGATGTTTCATGACGAATACTTGACTCGTTTAGATGAATTAGCTGCTAAGGTGAAAACATCTGGATCGGCTACATCAAAGGCGGAATTTGCTGAAGCTAAAGAAAATGGTCCAAAGAAAGTATTGTACGTAGATTTGGAACATTCTTTCGATAAAGATTGGTCAGAGACACTAGGTATTCCTGAAGGCCAAATGGATATTATGCAGCCACCTGATATTCCAGCTGAACAGATTCTTCAAAGAATACAGCAGCTTATTGAGACAGATGAGGTAGGGCTTGTTGTTATTGACTCTGTTCCGTCATTAGTCCCAGAGGCTGAGTTGACTAAGAAATATGGCGAGAGAACAGTTTCTGCATTAGCTGGATTATTAACCATCTTCTGTCGTAAAATTGTCAGCAAGCTTACGAGATACAATTGTACAATGATTCTCATCAATCAGATACGTGATAACATGGATAACCCATTCGTAGTGAATACTCCAGGAGGTCAAGCACTTAAATTCTATTGCACAATGCGTATGCAGTTCCAGATTGGTGCACCTATTGATTTCTTAGGTAATGAACTTCCTAAGAAGGCTACAGATCCTGCAGGATATATTGTCAAAGCTCGATTAGTTAAACAGAAATCTGCACCATTTGACAGAAAAGAGGGTTCCTATTATCTCATGTGTCAGAAAGGTATTGTGCCTATGTTTGACTTTGCACAGCTTGCATTTCAGAAATATGGTATCATTACTAAACGTGGTGGTTGGTTTGATATTCGAGATCCGAAAACTAAAGAACCGCTGCTGGTTGATGACAAGCCGGTAAAGGTAAACGGACTTGCTAATGTATATCAGTACTTAGAAGATAATCCTAGTTATTTCGATGCATTACGACAGTTTATTTTAGACGATATCAATGGTGTAGAAGGCGAGACTACTATTACACAAGCGGATAACTTCTAATGTAATCAGGGCAGATTCGTCTGCCCTGTAACTATGTAAAATCGTTATTATCTGTGTAAACACAAAATATGATAGGAGTTGATTACTAATGAAAAGATATCTTTATAAAGTAGCAGATTGGACACTACAATTATTGTTACATTGTATGAAGAGTGGTAACAAAGTAGTAAAATTTATTGCATGGGTAGCATTTCTTTCTGTATGTGGTGATATTGTGCTAGCGATTGTTGGGTTGATTTCAACTCTCTATCTGCTCATTGCAACAAATTTTTAGTGAGGTAATTATATGGCAACAAAAGATTTTAGCAGCATTCAAGAACATAAAATTGCTGATTTTCTTAATTGGCGAGTAGTTTCAGGTAGTGGCGCACGAAATTTTTATCCTGGTGATATTGAATCTGATATGTGGCTAGGGGAGTGCAAAACTCATGTTTCTGAGCAATCAAAAATAGTATTTAAAAAGAATTTTTGGATCAAGATTTGCAATGAAGCAGATAGCAAATTTAAACGACCTGTTTTGATTGTAGACGATGGGACGCAGAATCTCATGCATACATGGTGTATGATTAGATCGTCTCTAGTTCCTGATATTCAAAAATTCGATTTTCCGTTTAAAGTACGGACAAACATAACTGTAGACAAATGTGAGTTAAGTGTAAACTGGTCTGAGATGTCAAGAAATACAGATGACTTAGTATTTGCGTATCAGCTTCAGTTTAATTCTGAGAATGTTTGTATACTCCATTTAATTGAATTTGGACATTTATTTAGCGAGGTGTACTAGATGAGAAGTATTCAAGAAGTAGGACTTGAGATTGCAAATAAAACTCCTGCAAAGTTTTATGTGTTTTTAGGTCCTGAATATGGTATTAAGTGCAGATATTTGGCAATGATTAAAGATGTTTATGAAGGTCGAGTGATTGAAGCTGATAGCTGTTCATCGCTGTTTTCAACATTTAAGCAAAAACGTCTTATTCCATTACCGGATTCATTATACATAATAAGATATGATTTAGAATTTGCTTCCCAATTATCACCTGCAATGTCACGAGAAATTGCAAGTTTAAAAATTCCGGGGACTATTGTATGTTTGTACGATGACAGTAAGCTCGATTCCAAATTTGATAAAAATCTTCCTAAGTACAGTGTAGTAATCAATAATGTTACACCTCAAATGGAACAGAAATACTTAACAAAAGATTTCCCTAAACTGTCAAGTAGATTTCAAAAACTTGCAATCCTTGGAAGTAATGATTATGGTCATGCTCAGCAGATTTGTTATGCAATGTCATCTGTACCAGAATCTGAACTCGGTAAACTTTCAGATACCGAAATTTTAAAAATGTTCGGTTATGATGACAGCACTACAGAAGATCAATTTAAGCTGGGCATAGCTGCTAGGAATCCTAACTATCTTATACAACTACTTGATAAGAGTGATACAGATAGAGATGACATACTCTACTGTATATTATCAACAATGGTGGAATTAGATAAGCTATCATCACAGAAATATTCAGATTCACCTATTAAGAAGTATTCTAAGTTATGGAACTATCAGGATATCTATTACATGTTTAATCATGGATACGCAGCGTTGAAACGGTTTAGAAGTATGTCAGTAGATAAAGATATTGAGCTAGTGATGCTTTTCAGCTTATTAGGATTTCAACGTATTCCATCAAAGATTTAGGAGGTATGATGATGAATTTTTTATGTCAGTCAGAATGCATTACACAGCTTAAGAATCTGGTTCAGACAGATCGACATAGCTTGCTTATATCTGGACCGGCAGGGTGCGGTAAGTCCTATTTGGCTAATCAGTTTGCTCAATTTTTAGGTGTTGATGACTTTCAGCTTATTATGCCTAAAGTGTTAGATATTCGACAAGCTATTGACCAGTGTACCGTATTGAATAACCGAGTTGTTATATGTATTGAAAATTTGGATATAGGTGTAGCAGGTGCAGCTTTTACGCTTCTTAAGTTTTTAGAGGAGCCGATGTCGCATGTATACATTGTAGTAACTTGTAGAAACTTGTCAAGGGTGCCAGATACAATCATAAGTAGAAGTTCTGTTATGACACTTTCTAATCCTAGATTTGAAGATCTGGATGAATACTGTAAAGGCGTGCATGCAGTTGAGTATCCTCGAGTAAAACGGTCAAGCGTGTGGAATTGCTGCCGAACGTTCAACGATATTGATACTATCTGTAAGATGACTAAAGAGCAATTAGACTATTTTGATACTAAACTTCCTACCATGCTTAAGTTTACAGATTCTGTGTCTAACATTGTTTGGAGTTTAGGTCATTATCCAGATAACACCGAAACACCTGTAGAATTAGTTATTCAATACATATTGAATCACACGTTAATTCATCACATCAAGATGTCAGGTATTGAATGCTTGAAGGATATTGCATCGGGTAGAATTGCAAAACATACTGTACTAACTAAGTTTGCATTTGAATGTAAATATATTGAATAAGGAGATAAGAATATGAATGAGAAAGTAATTGAAATTAACTATTTGGATCCAAATATGCCAAAGATTGAAAAGATAGGAGGTAAAAAGTCAGATTGGATTGACCTTAGATCTGCAGAGGAGGTTCATCTTAGAGCTGGGCAATTTAAGCTTATAGGATTAGGGGTATGCATGAAAATTCCTGATGGGTATGAAGCATTACTAGCTCCTAGATCTTCAACATTTAAGGAGTATAACGTGATCCAAACAAATTCTGTAGGTGTAGTAGATGAAACTTATTGCGGTCCTGACGACGAGTGGAAACTTCCAGTTTATGCTCTGAAAGATACTGTTATTCCTAAATATGACAGAATTTGTCAATTTCGCATCATTGAGCATCAACCAGAAATATCGTTCAAAGAAGTTGATGAAATGTCAGGTGTAAATAGAGGTGGATTCGGGCATACAGGTTCAAAGTAATTGTCCTTATCTATATGTAGAGGTGATTAGATATGTATACAGTGTTCCTATATATCTTTGCAGTTATCGGGGTAATATTTACAGGATGTTTTGCTTTATTTTTCATAATGCTGTTATGTTCTATCATATATGAAAAGCGACATCCTGAATGGTCCAATATTTTGAGTAGTTTCGACAATGCAGATGAAGAGGAGTAGATACATAAGTATGATAGATAAACATTGGGTAGATATACCAGGATTTGAAGGATTATACATAGTCTCTAGTTTAGGTGATGTGTTGTCTAAAACTCATATGCAGTATTATAAACTCGGTGATAAAAACATAAGTCGTATTAAGCGTGGACGTCTATTAGCTATCAATAATCGTGGTCAAGTTAGACTTGTGAGAAATGGTAGGCCTAAAATTGTTAAAGTTGATAGATTAGTAGCTACGTTATTTGTCCCTAATCCTAACAATTATAAACGGGTCAAACACTTAGACGGAGATCCAGATAACTGTAGGTACTACAATTTAGAATGGACAAGCACACGTTCTAAACATTAAAATCGTTAAAGTTACTATACATAGTTTAGAAATGGAGGATACATATGGAGAGGTTTGTTTTCAGCGGCGGATTAACGGATAAAATGGTAGGTATGCTTCAACAGATTGAAGAGTTTGAGCCGATGGATGTCTTGGTATCACAGCTTGATAGACATTCATTAGCAAAAATGAGATCTTTGATAGAAGTTGGAGTAGTTAAGTCGCTGTTTATTGACTCTGGTGCATATTCTGTATACACTGGAAATGTAGACCACATTGATGTGGAAGAATACATTGAATTTGTAAATAGCATTGATGATGACATTTGTTTGATTGCACAGGTTGACACTTTGCCGGGTAAATTTGGCGAGCCTAAGAAATCGGAGGATTACATCACATCGGCTAAACTTAGTTGGGAGAATTATCTTTACATGCGTAAACGACTCAAGAGTCCTGAGAAGTTAATTCCAGTATTCCATTACGGGGAGCCTTTTAATACACTTCGTAACATGTTAGAGTGGCGTGACCCTGACTATGATCCAGAATCTGATACCAGAAAGAAGAATGATGCAGGTCAGGTTTGGTCGGAGGAATTTGGGTGGGTGTACCCTGATAGGGTAACTGTTATAGGATTAAGTCCCGCGAATGATTCTGCTCAAAGTACAAAGAATATTTATCTAGGTGAATGTTATGATGTCATAGCAGCAAGTTCATATCCAGATGCTCGTACTCACTTATTTGGTATGACTTCATTTGATGCACTTAAAATGTTTCCTTGCTTTTCAGCAGATTCTGTAAGTCATAGACTTAGATCTGCATATAATAAAGTATTCACTCGTAAATGGGGAACGATTGCATTATCAGATAGATCTAGGACATCTAAGACCAAGTCTAACATGAGTTTTCTAAGGGTATCTGATGAAAGGACACTTAAAGAATTCAGCGATTTGCTTGAGCATTATCATTTAACTATTGATCAAATTCGAGATGACAATGCTGCTAGAGTTGCTGTTGATATCGTTGAGAGCCAGCTGGCTGTGAAAGGTGACTGGGCATACAAGCCTGTAAATCGAGTCAAAACTAAACGATTATTTTAAGTTAGTAGAATTCCTAATATCACCTCATATCGTTTCATGATCGTTAATATACATAGCGATAGAAACAGATATGGAGGTGATATTTTGAGTTATCATGTTTACATTGATAACGTGCAACTATTCGGAAATGACGAAGATATCCCAGCTTGGAATGAATTCATCATGTCTCAAGGTATTGAGATAGACGAAGAGACACATGAGTATGAAGGTGATATCACAGATTTCATGGGTATGATTGTATGTTTAGAAAACATTGTGATTCAAGTACAACTTGATTTTGAATCGAGTTTTGAAGGGAATCCACAGTCTATTCTAGATTATAGCTATATATTTGATTCTTTGAAGAATCAAGGATTGCAGAGTTTCATTACATATGGTAAAGGTACTTCTTTATTTGACGAGCTTCTAAATGTTATTATCAACAGTCGAGGGTTCCTACCATACTTAGCTTATGATGTATGTAAATGTAAGCTTAAACCTACTACAGTATTTTCAACACCTAATCATTTTCGCTGCTTTGAATTTAAACCGGGGTGTAGCTGCCATGTAAAAGCTTTGTAAATATTACGAAATTATTAACCAATTATTCAGATATTGACTTCTGAAGGAATTTGTCATATAATATACTTGTAACATAAATAAGAGATTCATTTATCTGAATCGTTAATATTCATAAGATAAAGAAGTTGAAACATACTTGTAGGAGGTAATCATTATGGCAGGAACAAACAATTGGGTAACATTAGAGGAAAATGGAAACTACGCACTTTCTGAAACAGGTAAAGTAAAATCTATCGAGACTGGGAAGTACAAAAAACTTTTCGCAGACACTAAGGGTCGTGAAATGGTCAACTTAGTTGAAAATAAAACTGGCAGAACTATTTGCTACTACATTTGCGAGCTGCTTGAGAAGTATTTTGGTATTCCTTGTAACGAAGATTTTGGTGAAGACATCTTAGCTAAATATAAGAAGATTGCTGAAGAGGCAGAAGCAGCTGCACAGGAGCAGATCAGAAAATCTGAGGAGCTTAAAGATCAGCTTGCTAAATCAGAATTAGCAAACGATGTACTCAGAAATCAGCTTGACGAAGCTAAAAAAGCTGCCCCACGCAAACGTCCAAAGACTATCATTACATGTTTAGACGACGGTGTGGAGTATGGTAGCATTGCTAAAGCTGCAAAGGCATTCGGGTTTAACTACGATAAATTCTACAACGCATTCTACGTCAATAAGAAAGACGAAGTCGAATTTGAAGGTAAAAGATTTAAGAAAGAGACTGTATCAGCTTAGGCTGGTACAGTTTTATGTATAAGGAGGTAAACATGTCTGAAGTAAATACAATTAAGGATTCTGTAGAACGAACGGAATTTGATACAGGCGCTGTAAGAGATATCCAGGAAGGCAAAGGACGTTGCGATCTCATGCCTTTAGGCTGTATATCCGCTGTGTTAGATAAGTATACATCGTCTGTTGTATATGTCCCTAAGGTGCTTAGTCAGCTAGATGGATTTTTATTCACTAAAGACAAAAACATCTTAATTGATGTTATCACAACATTTATTGAAGGCCATTGGGAAAACCATGCAGCAGATGCATTCTTAGATGTTGCAATTCATTATGAGGAAGGTGCCAAGAAATATGGTGAGCATAATTGGGAGTTAGGTATTCCGTTGCATAGCTTCATTGATTCTGGTGTACGTCATCTTCTTAAAGTAGAAAGAGGTGACACAGACGAGAATCATGCTAGAGCATTCTTATGGAATATGTTAGGAGCGTTATGGACTGTTGAAAACAGACCTGATATGGATGACCTACCAACTTATGAGTGGCCTGAATCTAATTCTGATACAGATACTACTAAGAATGCTAATAGCCATTCTGATGATATATCGGAAGCAGACGTTTCTGTAGTTGATTTCTAAGTAGTGGATGAAAACGAAACTGCTAACAACTGATGTGCAGCTGAATTCTATAAATTCTAAAATACCTGAATAGGACCTTTTCTTTAGGTGTATAAACACACTTAGATTGGAGGTCCTGTTTGTGATATTTAATCAAAATTTCGATGATTTGAACCGAGATCACTCCAAAGAAGAAAATATCGAAATCGCTAAAAATGCAGATATAGAAACTCAGAAGAAACAATTTGATTTAGCATTTAACTATCAGTCATCTGTAGGATGTAGAGAGTGTGTCTGGCTGAGAGCGATGTCCGATGAATTAAAGAAATACATTGAAGGAAAAGGATGCACAGTTATTAAAGTCGAAAGTGCTTGGGAGGATCGCCCATGGAAGATAGAGTGGTAAACAGCTATCCTGTAAATTTTCTAGAATGCTGTACTAAACATGATATCCCGAATCATAGTAAGCTATTTAATATATCTGAACTTGATAATGGTCTATGTGTACACATTCCAGAACAGTTTTCGTCAAATATTTATCTGTATGGGCTTCATCAACTAGAGCCTGATGATGCTGATGTATTCATAACAGATGGATTGGTTGTTCGACACGGTTTAAGACCTTGGCTAGATATCAATAGATGTTTACTTAATTTATCAACAGGCTTTCATGTATATAGATTAGACTTTGTGCATAAACATACAAACGATATTGTGAATATGTATTTTTCATATTATATACAGAATTCACATTGTGATAAACCATATGTTTATATGGAAGAGAGTAAATAGGAGGTACAATATGATTGATATAATCTATAGCTGTAAGATGTATAAGAACAGCAAGAATAAAGATCAGATAGTTGCTACACTTCAAGATCCTACTAACGCAGAGCTTGTAGTTCAGCTTCAGTCCTATCTTGATCCTCAGTATCGTAAGAAAAAGCCCAATAAACACGATGATAACATTCCAGATGATCAGTCTAAAGTACATGATAGCGGTGTAGATGGTCCAGATTTAGTAGATCCAGTCTCTAAATCTACTCATAGCCCATCTCATTCAGCTGCAAGTTTTTCTGAAAATCATGTAGACGATTTATCTACTGACCTTGGATATGGGTCGAGCATAGATGAACCTGAAGATCCAGCTGACGATGTTGCACAAGAGCCTAACAATGATGATGTTACTTCATCTATATCAGCATCTACTTCCGTAGAAACCTTACAACCTGATAGCATAAAGGGGCTGCTTAACGCTTCCAATGATACATCAGGTGTCAATCGAATACTTGTAAAGGGTGAAGAACTTTGGGTTTATTATGAAGATAAGAAAAATTTAAACAACATAATGGGTCCAGCTATTGAACTGCTAAACAGTGCAAACTATACGTGTTTAGAGTTTAACCGTTTGGCTCGAACAGACAATGCTATTGTTTTTCAAATCTACCCTACATTTCAAGCTACTGCACAGGTAGGTGACAGTGATGAGTAAGAAACTTACTAACAAAGAAGATTTGGACTTCGCATATCTGTTAGAGTTGATGCCTCCACTGCATGATGTACCCGGATTTTGCTGGTTGCCTGAATTGTATTCATTAGTAGGACATGAAGGTCTTTTGAAGCTTTGCAAATATGCAGGTGGTGAACGCATTCAGATACCTACGTTAGATCAGCTTACAGATAGTATGGATGCGCTTCAATGGTTTTATGATGTTCATATCTCTAAGAAACGAGACGTGACAGAAGTCCCACTTAAGGTACTTCCTATGTTTATGAAAGTTGTCAATGTTTATAATGAGAGGCAGCAGAGATGTTCGAAACAATACGAGAAGAAATAGAAAATTTACCAAAATATGATTTTTCTACATACTTCCTTTTATATGTAATGAAAGTACAAGATGAGTGTATTGCAGCTGAACTATCCTACATGCTCTCACATAATATTGTAGATGTCATGTTTGTCGATAGGGAGCTTGCAGATGCTGCTAAGGAGTTAAGTCAGTTATGATTAGTTCAGTAAGAATTCAGGATAAGTATAATCGTCTCTATAAGTGTCTTCGTGAATATCTTTGGGATTGGTCAAGTATAGAATGCATTGCTGATTTTGAAACAGCTTGTTATCAAGCAGTTCCAGATTTAGCAACTATCAAATCCAGATTTGGTAGTATATGTTCTATATGTGGGCAACTTAGAAGAGAAAACGAGGAGCTTGACAATGAACTTAATGCTATGGCATCATTACTCAATGATGGTGATAGCGTATATAAGAAAATTGAAGTTTGCCGGGAGGTTGTTAATCATGAAAATCAATAAGAATAAACGAGGAGTTTCAGCTTCTAAAGATGTAAAGGCTAGTCAGATACTCGACAGTCTTGGTACACTACAGCAGCCACCTGCTGTGAGCAATTTAGACCAAGCTAAAGTTTCTGTAAAATGTGCTATTGACTATCTTGGAAGCGAGATCCTTGAAAATAGCGGTGCAAACGTTGAAAAGATAAGTGAGTGTATCGCTAATCTTGCAGTTATTTTTGCAGATATGGATAATATTTAAAGTATATGGAGTGAAACGTATGAGTAACATTGATAACTTTGAAACTGTTGAAGATATCAGTAAAAGTCAAACAAATATTCTTCGTGAAAAACAAAAACAAGACGTGGCAGCGATGCGCACGTCTTTATTGGCGTCTCACATGGATCCGTCGTTGACTACTACTTCAATGAAAAATATAGCAGTTCTTCGTGTTTACCATCAAATGAATCGAATCATACAATATACAGAACTTATGGATAAACTTGAAGCTAAATTGTATGAAGCTTTAGAGTATCAGATTGATAACGCAGATACAACACGACCTACTACTTGGATGCAATTACTACATGTCCAGGAACAACTTCAGAAAAACATGATTGAATCTCAGAAATTGCTTCAGCCATTTTTAGATTTAACAGAATATACAGTTGACAACGCAGAAGTTATTGATACTCAAGCTGAAAACACAATTGCACTTGATGCTAATAGTAGAGAAAAACTTCGTAACAGTGCAAGAGCAGTTTTACATCAGTTGAATGTGGGGTGATGTTAATTGACGCAGGAAGCAGATTACTTAACATTACCTCAACGAATAGCTAACATATTCAATACTTGTTCTGAAGAAGAGCAACAATATCTTATACAGATATTAGAAGAACTCGGTGATACAGGAACATCCCCTACTTATGATAATCTATTCTTGCAGGATTACATAGAAATACCTGTAGATGTTGATACATTTTTAAGTGACAACAGGTATTTAGGAATTGCCAATGACGGAGGTAAAAGTGTATATCCATATTGGCGAGACGCTATGCACACGATATATGATGACCCCTTGAAATATGACGAAATCGTGTTTACAGGAGCTACTCGTATTGGTAAGTCGTCAACAGGTGTAGCTGCTGCAGCGTATTGTTTGTATCGAATGATGTGTTTGAGAAATCCACAGAGATTCTTTAAAAAGAAAGATATTTCTGTGTTTACAATGTTATTTTTTAACATCACATTAGATCTTGCAAAAGGCGTAGGTTTCAAAGAGTTTAACGATCTATTGAAATCTAGTCCTTGGTTTCAAGATCATGGTACATTCAGTAATAGTAAGATTCCTGTTTATCAGCCCTACGGAGATAAAATAGTTATTGAAGCAGGTTCTGAATATAACCATGCATTAGGTCAGCAGGTATTTTGCTTAGTAGGAAATACTCGTATACGTTTATCTGACGGATCCAGTGTACGATTGGATGTGTGTGCAGGTAGATCTGTACCATGTATATCGTGTCAAGAAGATTTATCATTACAATCTGCAGAGGGTTCTATCATATGTACTAAGTATGTGAATGATACAGTTAAGGTGATATTATCTGATGGCACAGTTATAGAGGGTACGTCAGATCACAGATTGTTGCAAGATACTGGTGAATGGGTACCACTTTCTCAAATTATTCCATTAGACACTGTGTTGTTAGGGTATTATGAAGGTACCCGTGTGCCTGTATTAGCTACTAAAGTCGAATCCGTTCACTATGATCACCCAATTCCTGTGTATGATGTATGTAACGTATTACCTTATCACAATTTTGCAATAGCTGGTAATCATTTCGATATGATATCTCACAACTGTGCATTCATCGATGAAATTAACTTTGCTAAGTCAGGTGTAAAGGATATATCTAAAGCAAAAGCTCGAATAAAAGAGCTTTATGATGTAGTAGTTGCTCGTATTGAAGGAACATTTCGACTTGACGGTATTGTTTGGGGCAAATTATTTGCTATTTCATCTAAGAAAAGTGATCAGGACTTTCTAGAAGATAGAATACATAATCAGTTAGCTGCAGGTAATCAGCATTTAGTTGTTTTTGATGCTCCACAATGGGAAATACTTCCAGAGGGTACATTTTCGGCTGAAAGATTTTGGTTAGCTGTAGGTGATAAACATCATAAAGGATTTGTTGTTGATAATGATTCAGATGAGGCATTGCAAGAACTTAAGGATCAAGGATACAAACTTCTTCAGGTTCCTGTAGATATGAAAACAAACTTCTTATCAGATTACGATGTAGCGTTACGAGATTTGGCAGGTATATCAGTACCTGGACAGCTATCTTTCATAACACAGGAGATGCTTGATAGATGTATAGGAACTCGTAAGAATCCATTTCTCAATGACATTATTACAATTGGTACAAAGGATTCATATTCATTAGAAGAATTCTTCCATTTAGAATACATACCTGATTACATCAAACATGCTGATTGGTTCATTCATCTCGACTTATCACTCAATGATGATAAGACAGGTATTGGAGCCTCATGTATAACAGGACGTAAAGAGATACTCGGAGAAGATCAAAAATCCGTCAGTTTACCATTTTTCAGTCAAATATTCTCAGTATCTTTGAAAGCTCCTACGGGAGATAAAATACCATATGCAAAGATAGTTAATTTCATATGTTGGTTAAGAAAACAACATATTAACATAGAGCTTATTACACGAGATCAGTATCAAAGTGAATATTTAGCCCAACTGTTAGAAGCACAAGACTTCAAAGTAGATAAAATATCACTTGACAGGACACCTGATGGATATATATGTTTAAGATCTGTTCTCATGGAAGAACGAGTTGATATGTTACATTCTAACGAATTAGAAACAGAATTGATTTTATTACAACGAGATGCCTTTTCAGGTCGCGTAGATCACCCCATCGGCGGGGCAAAGGATGCGTCTGATTGTTTCGCAGGTTCCATATGGATGGCAAGTAAGTACAGTCCAGGTATACCACTTAATCGTACCAATGCAGCTAAAGCTGCATTATCTGCAAATGCTGTAAAACCTGGAAGGGATGTGTTTACAGCTAGAATGTATGGTAACATAATAAGAAGGCGTTGATGTTATGCCTTATGTAACATTTTAACATAAAAACTTTTTATGGAGGTAAATTACAATGAACAAAATGACAAAAGCTATTTTGAAACATGCAAGTTTTCAGGCTGGGGAGTTTATTCAGCTTGTACCTATCGGCTTACCGTTAGTTCTTCAGTATAATGAAGATGGTAATTTGGAAAAAATAGCATATGGACTCACCGGTGGTACCGATGCTACTAAGGAGCTTATGCTCACAATTAGAGATTCTAATCGTCTTCCAATTAGTATTCCGATTAAAGGCGGAACCACTTGGGTACATGGTGTTCTTTATACAGGTGCACGTCCTAATGTTCCAGGTAATATCTCAGAAGAAAAATTTTCTGAGCAGTATATAGAAATGTTTAAACAGAATCCAAGTAATTTTAACTTTTTCGGATACAATGTAAGAAGCAAGTCATTTAATGTAACAGGTGCTGCAAATATTCGTCAATGGCTGTCGATGTCTAAGTTTAACATACTTCCAGGATTTATGGCCCCTGCAAATATGACGCCGGAATTATTTGATACCTTAGTAACTAAGTTATACAATTTCAAGTATCCATTGATTTCTGCATTTCTTTCATTTGGGCAGACTGGCTGCACAATATACCCTACCGATATACACGCACATATTGTATCAGGTCCTATTGAAGACTACATTGATAGAAATGGATATGTCCATAAACGAGTATATGTAGACGAAAATAGTTTGTCTGTAGATGAACTTATGTGTAAATCACCAGAACCTCTTGTGTTTGATTATTCAACCATTGAATTAAACGGAATTGAAGAGGGCGATGTCATATATCTTGACAGCTTCCATAATTTGCTTTATGCAGATACTTCACGCAAACCTGCAAGACAGATATCTTACAGATGTCCTAAGTGCGGAAAGATAATGGAAGTATCAGATGACGCATTACGATGTGGTAATCCTGACTGTATTACTAGAATGTACCCAGATATCTGCCATATGCTTTCAGTTTATAAGCTTCCGCCATTAGAATATACGGATTATATTAAACTTGCAGATAACGGCGATATAACCTGTTTGTTAGACGTTTTGATTTTACCTCAATATAAAGATTTGAAGCTGAGTTTGACGCTAAGTCAAGTAGTAGATGGATTGGTCCCGGTAGAATCTGTTCATGACCGCGACATATTCAATATCATTGCTAACAACTGCAGCAACAATGTTATGACATTCAAACATTACATTAGTAATCCTTCAGAAATGGTACAAGATTTCCAGTTTAAAGGTAAAAATATGGAAGTTGCACTTAATTTATTTACACCTAAACTAATATTGTATATAAATACAGTTATTGATTCGGCTGATATTGTACAAGAGAACAAAGCCTTTGAAGGAGCACCTATTTTCCGAGGTAAAGAAATAGTCATTACAGGACGATTCAGACACGGTAACAATAATTTCATCAAATCTGTATTTGAGAGTTATGGTGCAACTGTAGTTACTCGTGTTACAGAGTCTACAGGATGCGTAGTAGTAGGCGATATTCCTGAGGATGTATCTGGTATCGCTATCCGAAAGGCTAAGAAAGCTAGAATAGATGTTTTTGACGAGTCTACTTTCTTTAACATGTACGATATTGATGCAGATCTTAATGAAAACATGTAATTTGGAGGCGTTAAATGGCTAAGAAACGTAGTTGGGTTAGTAAATTACTGCATGTTAATGATAAAGGACCTTCGTGGCTGCAACAATTAGTTACCGGATCACTATTTCGTGTTTCTAACATGCGAAATGAAGAGTCTATCAATACAATTAAGAGCAAAATTGATACTATGCGAGCTCTTGCAGAAGATGCTCAAGTTCAAACAGCATTGTCATATTATGCTACAGACGCAACTATTGTAAACACTAAAGGTCAGATATTGTGGGCAACTGCAATTGATGATAAGACTACAGAGGTTGCGGATACAGTTAATAGTCTCATCAAGCGTTGGGAGATTAACAAATATGCAAGAGATCACATCTTAGAGCTTGCAACGATTGGGAATTTATATATACCTACAACCAATCTGTTCAAGAATGAAAGACATGTTAACAAGGGTGGTAGAAGAGTTGCACTTGACAACAACACAATTCCAGAATCTGATTTTGACATTGTACCGTGTTACAAAATACCACCCGAAAATATTATTCATCTTTATGAAGGTGGACAATCTATCGGATATCTATATGAGCCAGATGGAAAGCTTAGCACAAGCGTAGATTTGCATCCTGATATTTCTGCAATTCATTTTTCGTTAGGTGGGTTGCTTGGAGATTATATCATTGAAGTTAGAGATAAGAATGGTGATGATATTCAATATGATATAAAGTTTGCTGAGCCACTAATGTCAAAATCTACGCAACCTACACAGACACTTAATTTGCTAGAAGATGCAAACATATTGTCATCGCTTGCTAGGACTATTAAGTTTATCAACGTAGAATGTGGTACAGCTGACGAAACAGAAATTCAAGAAATTCTGCAAAACATTAAACAGGTTATTGAGCAAAATATCTCTATCAACACAAATACAGGGGATGCTCAAAGTTATGTAAACCCTCAGAGCCCTAATAACTTGATTTACCTACCAAGAGTCAAAGGCGAAAATGCAATTGATATTACAGATTTGAATATGGCTGATAATACAGAGACTGATAATAAGTTACTTGAGTATTATCAGGATAAGAAATTATCTGTTTTAGGTGTCCCTAAAGAAGCACTTAACTTCTCTTCTAACGAAGGACTTGGAGGCGCAGGATCTGTATTGTCTCAGAGATCTGCAATCTACGCAAATTCCTTACAGCGTCTTAAAACAGCTTATATCGAAGGGTGGACAGATGCAATCAACTTATATTGTAGAGAACGGGGTTACAGTGGTATTGTAGGTAAGTTTGAGCTACACATGGCTGAAATAATCACTACTCAATCTACTATTCAATTTGAAAAGCGTGATGCAGCTGTCAGCCAAGCACAAGCTATTGTAGAGCTTCTTAAATCTGTAGGTGTTAAAGATGTCCAGAAATACAAAGATGCTGTAATTGAAATACTGGGTGACGTCCTTCCTGGAATTTCAGGTGAAGTGAATAAATGGGATGTCGATATAAAAAATGGAGGTGACGATAGCCTTGGTATCTAACGAAATTTCAGAATTATTTTTAAGTGAATTGAAAAAGTACAATAGTACTAACTTCCGAGCTTTTGAGCATGCAGATTTATCTGTAGAAGATCCAAAGGTGTTTAAATCATGTAGTAGTGTAATAACTAGATTTTTCATATTTTCAGAAAGACATCCCGAAATACCTGTACAAGATCTTAAGATCATGTATTATCAACTCAACATTGATCGGATTGCAAAGTACTTTGCAGATTATCCTTCTGCTTCCTATGAAGATTTGATTCCGTTCCAAGAGGAGCTTCAAAAATTTGCAAGAATGAGACGAGGTGAAAATATTGCTGCCAACTAACACACCGTTAAGGTATGAAATATCAGATTGGCGTCAGTTAGATGACTGCTTGTCCAACAACAGTAAGAAACTTCATTTGAAGACTACTGTATTTTTCCAACAAAGATGTTTGAATGGTTTAAGAATTCGAGTAGAACATGAAGACTTTGGAGATTTATTTGCTTGTGTAGTGAAAGCAAAAGGCGATATTGTATCGGAAGTAGGTAGCAGTAACGTAGGCGACGGCGTCATTCAGGATTTCGTTCATGAATTTACACCTGCTGAGATACTTTCAGAGCTTGAAAAATATGGATTTTACATTACATTTAAGCAACCTGAACATCTGTCAGGTAAATTGCTAGATTTACTTATAACTATAAACCGTCTGGGATATGATAAACTTAGAATCATGAATGTTTGGGATTCGTCTACAGGTATACAGCAGTTTAAGTGGAAAGTTACGTGTTTTAATTCTGAGAAGTTAGTAGATTGGATCAATCCAGCATATAGCTGTAGTATCAAAGAGTATACAGATGCAGTTAATGACGGACATGCTTTCAATGTAACTGCAATTCTAGAACGTGATAAAAAACATTATGATTGGACATGGCTTTGGAATGTAGTAGTCAATATCTATGATGTATTGACCGAAAACACAGAAAACTTAATATAAGTAGGTGATATCATGGTAAATAACTTAATTGGAGAAGATATAAAGCTAATGCGTCAACGTTACGATGAAGCATTACACCTTCAAGGTATTCCTTGTAAGTATCAATATCCTCTCATGGCAACTACTAATGAGCAAGGTGAATCTGTAATCGATTCGCTGTCCCCACTTCAAGATACTTTCATATTCTTTGAAGGTAATCCAAAAGTTAAGACTTACAAACGATACGGGTGGGTTGTTGAAAATGATAGAAATCTTCCATTTCTTATCTACTGTAGTTTCAATCTACCTCATGTACAAAAAGATTCCATGTTTTGCATAGCAGGCCAATATTCGGAATTGGATGAACGTAAATTTCGAGTTACAGAGATTACTTATGATTTGCAATGTGCGGATCACCTTGTGTGTCAGGTAGTTCCTGTTTACGATAAACAGTCTGTAGGAAGAACTAAACAGGAAATCCAACAAAAATTCAACAAGTCCAATACATTCTTGAAAGATGAAACAGATTACAGAGGTAATTACTATACAACTAAAGAAGAATATGGAAATAGCTAAGATACATTTTTAAACAATAATTTTCTACGGAAAAGATTACACTTGTATCACAATCAAAGATTAGGAGGACTCAAACATGAAAAGAAAAAGAAGAAAATTAACAGCAATCATCTGTGCACTTACACTAGCGCTTTCTAGTGCTATACCTGTGTCAGCTTGTACACCACCGCTCAAACCACCGTCCGTAGATATTCCGGACATCAACTTTGAACCTGACGATGCGCTAAAAGAAGCTATCAGCAATGCTGCGAAAAATTGGGTTGAGAAGTGCATCCTCGGTACCCCAACAGTGGAGTATGCATCATACTACAAGAGTGCATACAGGTATTTTAATTATTCTTATACAGCAGTCAAATGGTCTGAAGTTGGAAACGCAACGTCCTACAAAGTGCGTATTACAAAAACTGACGGAACCTGGAAAGAATACGATACGACCTATACAGCATTTTACAGCACTAACTACACCGATGATTTTATTGCTGACGGAATGTATGGGGCTATAGTAACTGTCAAAGCTTATGGTGATAATGATACATTCGGCTGTTGGTCAGAGGGTACTGCTGTTGTGAGACTTGGATATTAGGACGAGATGGCCTTTCATAAACATCCTTCTTTTATCATAGGAGGTGAAATACTACATGGTTTATTTATATGATAATGCAATATGCGATGATTTAAGACGTTCGCTAGGTTCATCTACTGTATCTGTAGTAGGTCCTGATAAAATAATGGAAATAGCTGCACAGTTGCAAGAAGATAAAATACATTTCCCGCTTGTGTGTCTATATCGTAAACGAGATATGCCTATAGATACTTCTAGAACTAACTTTTCTCGGATGCATTTTGGAGTGCAAGCTGTCATTGATCATGAAACTAACAATCTATATTATGAAAGATCTATCCCCGTTAAGCTTAGTTATGAACTACATGTTTTAGCTACTAATCAAGCAGATATTGATGAGTTAACTCGTGAGCTTATGTTTAAGTTTGTATCTATGTATTATCTTACAATTAAGCTTCCTTATGAATCTGATCGTAAGGTTAGATTCGGCGTAGTAGTAGATCAGGATGAAGGAATTGATCAGAAATCTGGAGTAGTTGAATATCTAACAGAAGGTACAATTTATCAGAGCACTATGACATTAAACTGTGAAGGATGTAATCTTATTCATTATACACCTGCACATTTAAAACGGGTAAAACCTGAAGTAGAAGCCAAAGTCCGAGGTCAGTAGAATCATGGAAATACACCTTTATTATTGATAGAACTGATAGATTGGAGGTAACTTTTGTTGAAATATCAGAGTTTATCACGAGTTACAAAATCTTTTTATGGTGTAGAGTTTGAACCTGGTAGCATTCATGATGTTCCGGGTTATATCAACGATAAACGCTTTAGAAGATTGAGCGAGGAGGAAGCTAAAAAGCTTGGAGCGCCTAAACAGGTTACTAAGAGTAAATCGGCTGAATCGACTGCCTCTGATTCTAAGCGTTCACCTAAAAAGGAAGTTGAAACTGAAACAACAACCAATAAAAAGGAGGATAACGTAAATGGCTAATATTGTCATAAATGAGGTATCTCAGAACTATTCTTACAATATTGGGTCAGCTTCTTATGCTTGTATAGCAATGCCGATTACAGCATCATGGGGACCATATCTGGACCTGTCAAGTAAAGAAGACGATGATTCAATTGATGATATCCTTGAAAGAACACAGTGGCAAAGATTTGCAGCTACACAGGCAGGATTAGAGTCTTTTGTATCAACTTACAGAGGTGCATCTTCTTGCTACAGACTTGCAAAAGATTATTCTTATCAGATGGCTATTACTCTCATGTCTGCTGGATATGACATACTTGTATGTAGGATTGCTCCTGGTAGCAAGGCAAATGCATTAGCAGTGATTGGTAAGAAACAGTATTCTATCACAGCTAAATATCCAGGAACATTTGGTAACAATTTACAAGTAGTTATTAAGAAATACTCAAATAACAAGTATATTAACTTGATTACTTACGTAGTTGACTCATCTGGTATTCGTACAGCTGTTGAAAACATTACGTGTGCACTTGAGGAAAAGGATGCTACAGAAACCATCCTGTACATGGATGAAGTGGAATCCAATTTCATTGACATCACATATGCAATGTTGGATGCAAATGAGGACACACCTCAGACTACTTCAGTTAATCTTGAAGGCGGTAGTGATTTACCAGCTTCTGAAGGAGCTCCAGACATTACAGCTCTTATGAAAAAGGCACAGGAATTTGCAAAGGCTCGTTATACACTTGCAGGATACAAACTGACAGATGAAGTATCTACTCAACCTGATTACTTAAAATGCATACAGGGTATGATTGATAAATTAAGTGAGCGATCTTCAGGTAAGGTCCTAGACAGTCTGTCAGCTCAAATTATCATGTATAGAGAGCAAATCTATCGTGATACCATGTATGCACTCGATATTCTCAAGGATAAATTGAGCTACAACTGCAATCGTATTTTCTTAAGCGGTTGGGACGATCAGGATATCTTATTCCTGACAGGAGAACGTATCAAACGATTTGAAAATCTTTCACCATTCCACATTAAGCTGTTAGATGTAGCTTACAACAGCAGATGTGCAACAGGTATGATTGACATTCCGAGGTCTCTTGCTCGTTCAGGAGTATACAATGAATCCGAAGATACTGCACTCGAAGGATATGCTCAGAAACTTGCAAGATACTTACCTGCAGATGCAAACGTACTTGGCATCAATGGATCACTATATGCAAGCCATTGTGCATTATTTGCACCATGGGGTCAGTACAGATATGTATCTTCATCTCGTATGCAGATTGCTCCGCCGTCATTCCTTGCAATGATGATTCAAAGATCCATGATCTTAAATCAGAGTATTCAGTACGAATGGGCATTACCAGTATCTCGTCAGCATTCACTTAACATTGGTAAGATGGATTACAGAGTTCCGAAGAAGCTGCTGGATGAATGGCAGAAACTTGAAGGTGTAGGTGTCAATGTTATCACAAACATTCCTGACATCGGCACAAGTCTTTGGGGTAACTCAACATTGTTTGAAGTACAAGTAGCAACTTACCAAGCACTTGCAAATCTGAGCACACGTTACCTTGTAAACGCAATTGAGAATTTGATCTGGAAATGTGGTGTAGCCATTACATTCAGATATAATAATCAAGATGCTTATAATAGCTTCTATGCAGGCGTAACTCCATTGCTTGATACAATGAAGAATGTCGGAGCTATTGAAGATTATTATGTCAAAATGTCAGCTGACATCAATGGATATGATCAAATTAACGCGAATACGGTAATAGGTCAGGTTGTGATCATAGTGAACGGAGTTGTGAATAACATTTCTGTAGACTTGATCGTACTTCCACAGGGAGCTTCATTAGATAACTATCAGTAAGATATGGTACAAAATATTAGGGCATGTATAACCTACATGCCCTATTTTTATGAATTTATTGTATTGTATATACCTTTTGCCCACAGTCGTATATTGGTAGCCATCCGTCATTGAGCATAAGTTGTTCATTTGTTACAAATTCGTTTTTCCTTAGATTACCTCTATATTTAGAATCAACGATTCATCGTTAATTGATACTATCACTATTATAGCGACCTAAAATACATATAAATTATTTTGGAGGTAAACGATAAATGACTAGAAACGAAGATATGCTTGTTAGTAATATTGAGAATTTTGTTGACGATGTTGTGAAAAAGTACCCAGGAGTTACATTTGAAACCTCTGTTGTAGAAGACAGTTATGGATATGATGTCTTACTTATTTCATTGAATTCTAATCAAAAAACCATCCGCTATGATATTCAGGTTAATCTGTATGACCCTGAGACCTATGGTGGTTCAGATAAACTCGTTTCATTTGATTCAACGCTACGAAAATATATCAAAAATGAGATTGACGACATTTTGAAGTAGACTGCTAGACAAAGTCCCATTTTGGTGAGGTTAGTTTTCATAATCTTTATTATATGATACATAGTATTTAGATTGATGGGAGTAAATGATAAATGAATAGAAATGAATACAGGCTTGTTAGTAATATTAAAAATTTTGTTGCCGACGTTGTGAAGCAGTATCCTGGGGTTACATTTGAAACTTCTATTGAAGAGGGTGACTACGGGTATGATGTTTTACTTATTTCCCTGAATTCTGACCAAAAAATCATTCGTTATGATATCGTGGTTAATCTATATGATGATCTGTATGATACTGAGAGTTATAACGGATCTGATAAATTAGTTCAGTTTGATTCTTTGTTACGAAGACATATCAAAGACGAGATTGATGCCATTTTGGAGTAGCTTGCTAGATAACGTTCTATTTTCACAATCTTTATTATATGATATAAAGTATCAGATTGATGGAGGTTATTACATGAGAATGGATTATAATGGATATACGCTAGATTCTGATGAACGACATCTAGTGTCATCTATCCTAGATTGCATTGACGAATGTTTAGTTAACTATCCAGGACTTGAGTGCACAAGTGTGTTAGACGAGGATGAATATGGATACATATATTTTACTCTCGTATTTGAATACAACGGAGAGATAATTGATTCAAGCTCATCCTTCTACTTATATGACAACAATGACGAATGGTCCGGTATCATTGATAAGCTTAATAAGTTCACATATTCTGATAGAAAATGGATGAAAAATTATATCAATGATTTAGCGAGAAAATTTCATATTCCAAAATGTGAAGCATAGAGCTGAAACATAACATATAACACCTCGAACCGTTATAGTTTACATACTAATAACAGTTGGAGGTGTTTTATTTTAGATGAAAATGAAAAATTTAAACGAACCGGCACATCTTCAAGAACCTTCTGAGGAGTATCTTGCACAGTTTAAATCGTTTATTGATAGCTTAGTTGCAAATATTCCAAGATTAACTTGGAGATATGATGTATTTAAGAATAACTACTCATATGTTCTTAGAGCATCAGCTTGTGTTAATCTTAAAAAGCTTCAAGATGTTGATATTCGTGTAGCTGTAAATGATAATGAGACAGGGGAGCTGATTCCGGAAATAACTGATACAGAAAGAGACGACCTACTAAGTCAGTTCAACGATCAACTTATGGAGATCAATCATGAGTATAATAAATATCTTGACAAGTATGGTGTTGACTACATGAAACGAATAAAACTGAATGATTTTGCTAAGCAGGTAGGTGGCTCTATGACACGTCATGGGTTCCGAGGTGTTAACAGAAATCCTACAGATTATGTAGCTCTTATACACGCAGAAGTGTCCGAAGTACTCGAAGAATTTCGGAAATACAACTGCAATCCTCAAGAGATCTATTATGACGAAAACGATACTCGTGAAATACGGAAACCTGAAGGTGTGCCTATTGAAATCGCGGATATCATCATTCGATGTTTAGATCTTTGTGATCTGTATGACATTGATATTGAGAATGCTGTCACACTTAAACAGGAATACAATGAGCATAGACCTTATAAACACGGGAAGAAATTCTAAGGAGAGTTTATATGAAGTACGAAAAATGTCAGTATGAGGAGTATGACTATTTCGGCGATATCGCTGAAGTCGATAACTATGCACGAAAGTTAGTAAAAACTCGTAAACCGCATATGTGTGCTATCTGCAATGAAGTGATTGATGCTGGTAATATGATGATTAGAGAATCAGGATTCATGCCTGATGAAGGTCCCGTATCTTCATATCAATGTACAGATTGCTTAGATAAGTACTTGGATGAAATGTTTGGAGAAGGAGATGATGCAAATGTATTCAATGGAAACTCGCATTGACTTAGATCAAGTCGAAGAATCTGATATCAAGAATAAAAAATGCACGGATGCCCTTGTATGTCCATATTGTAACACTGATAACATTCAAGTGATAGCAGATAAATGTAAGTTATTAGAATTGGTTGTGAATTTAGCAGAAGGCTCTTTAGTTACTTGTCAAACCTGCGGTAAGATGTTTCATGTAAGAGGAATGGTTTCTATTCAAGCTATTACAAAGCCTATTGAAAATGTTATATGTAATGACAAGGAATTTTTGAAGTCGTCTTATCAAGAAATTGATAAGTCTAATGAATACTTAAAAACTACAGAAGGTCGAGGTTCTATGCAGCGTCGTATGAACGATGCAAAAGAATGGAACTTATATCAACGATACATACGTCCATATCTGCATAATAAGGAAATTGATGAATCAATGAAATAGCGTCATATGATTCGTTATTAGTTGTAGATAATATAATTTACTGGTTAGGAATTATAATTTCAATATCAACCAGATACGTGGCTTCTGAAAGGAGATAAATATGTCAGACGAAAATAAAATAACAGATCCTAGGAAAGTAAACATGCTAGGTGTAGATGTAAACATAGCAGATATACTTGGAGATAAACTCGTTAATCAGTTTATCGCACAAATGACCCCTGAACAGACAAAAGCATTATTTGATCATGTCTCTCAAGATTTATTTACAGTACGAAAACAGCTTAATGACAACGGCGATTGGGTTGAAAAGATAGAAATATGTACGAAAAGGACAGATCGATGGGGATATGAAGTTACAGATGGTCAAGTTATTGGTGAATACATTAGAAATCGATTCAATGATAGAATCAAGGAAGAACTTGTTGAAGCTGTAAATAAAATCATTGATAGCGGATCTTATCAGGAAACTGTAGATGAACTTGCATCAGAGCTTGTACAGTATGCAACAGAAGGATACAAAGAAGATCTTAAAGAACGTATCAAGGAACGACTTGTGAATGATGTAGTAGATCCTACTATGTACGTGAATGGTGTTAGTATTCGTGGTATTGTACGTGAGGAATTAGGTAGGTTATGTCGTTAGTACTGATGGAGGATTGAGATATGAATAGAAAAGCACGTAGGAAAAAGGGTCAAAGAGGACCGTCTGAAAATCCAACATATAACTTTTCAATAGATCAAATTGAAAAAATCAAAAAAGAAGCGGCTGATGATGCAATGTCCAAAGCATTTGTGTTGATGTTAGGATTGCCACTCATGGCTCTTCGAGATGAGTTTGACTTTGGAAAAGTTCGACTTGAAAGGTTTGAGGACAAGGTAACTAAACTGTATCAGTCATTTTGCGCAGGAAATATTACACTAGGAGATGTACATAAGACGCTTTACGAAGAAGTTGGTCTTAAAGTAACAGGTCTACCTGAAGATACAGATTACAAGTTTTAATTTGGTTATGATTAGCGGCTATCGTTAATTATAATATACATTACATTCACAAAATATAAAGAATATGGAGGTATTCAAACAATGATTAACAAAACACAGTTAGTAGAGAAACTAGCAGCAGGCACAGAGTTACCTAAAACAACTTGTGCAAAAGTACTTGATGAGTTTACATCAGTAGTAAAAGATGCAGTAAAAGCCGGAGATAAAGTGCAGCTTGTAGGGTTCGGTACATTTGAACGTGGTGAGCGAGCAGCTCGAGAAGGCAAGAATCCGCAGACAGGTGCGTGTATGCTTATTCCGGCTTCACATGTTGCAAAATTTAAACCGGGTAAAACATTCAAAGATTACATCAATGAGTAATCAGTTAAGTCAGTTTGTTGAAACAGATAATCGTTAATATGTGTGTGGGAAGATCATCTTCTTGCCTTATGATATGTTAGTAATTGTAGCGACTAACATATGATTAGTTCCTCTATGAAGGCTTATGTATTTGGTAATGCATAAGCCTTCTTTTATGCTCATCAATCCTTGTATGTGATGTGTAACAACTATGTTATATCACTAATACAGGAGGTAACAGTATGAGTTTAAAAGGTATTGATATCAGTCATTATCAAGCAGGATTGAATCTGAGTAAAATTGATTTTGATTTTGCTATCATGAAAGCTACAGAAGGAACAAGTTATGTAGACAGCTATTGTGACCCATTCTATCAGAAAGCTAAGGAGCTGGGTAAATGCTTAGGTGTATATCATTATGCTAATGGTGGTGACGTTAAGGCCGAAGCTGATCATTTCCTTAAAAATATTTCCGGATACATCGGAGAAGCTATCTTAGTTCTTGATTGGGAAGCTCAAGGAAACCGTCGTTGGAACAATAATGATACTCCTTGGATCAAAGAATGGTGTGATTATGTACACAGTAAAACCGGAGTTAAGCCGCTTGTGTATATTCAGGCAAGTGCATTGTCTAAAGTAACTGGTATCGGTGATTATGGTATCTGGGTTGCACAGTATGCAAGTAACAACATTACAGGCTATCAGGATACTCCTTGGAACGAAGGAGCTTACACATGTGCTATGCGTCAGTACACATCACATGGTAGACTTGACGGTTACGGAGCTAATTTAGATCTTGATAAGTTCTATGGTGATCGAGAAGCTTGGAATGCATATGCAGGTAAAGGAAATGCTACAAAACCTGGCGAAGACAAAAAGGATAACACACCTAAGCCAGTTACACCTGGAGGATCTACGCTTGATTTAGCTGTAGGTGTTATGCAAAACAAATATGGTTCTGGTGCAGATCGTCAGGCAAGACTCGGTACTAGATATGATGAAGTTCAGAATTTTATCAATCATATTTATTCCGCATCTGTTTCTACACTCGTTTCTGAAACTAAAGCAGGACAGTATGGTAACGGTGATACAAGAAAAATCGTTCTTGGAAGCCGCTACGGTGAAGTTATGAAAGTTATCAATGGCGCAGCTAGAAAGTCAATGGAACAGGTAGCAGATGAAATTTACAGAGGCGTAGGCAACTGGGGTAATGGTGAAACTCGTCGGCAGAGGGTAACTGCATATGGTTATAACTATGATCAGGTTCAAGCACTTGTAAACAAAAAATGTGGTGTGAATACAGGTTCAGGTGGCGGAGCTGTATACTATACAGTTCAATCTGGCGACACACTTTCAGGTATTGCTGCTAAATATGGAACTACTTATCAGAGAATTGCACAGCTGAGCGGAATCAGTAACCCGAATAAAATTTATAAAGGTCAAAGGATTCGTGTTAAGTAGCATGTAGTAGTTTACAACATAAGGCATGGTGATTATTCATCATGCCTTTATTTATGGCTAAAATCGTTAATACATGTGTAATTACATACGATAGGAGGGTTAGATTTTGTATTATATAATTCGTGAATTCAAGTCTGAGGCTGAACCTGACACATTACGATTTCACTTAATGAGTCATTCAGAACTGAGTAAAGATGGTGCAGTTACTAGTAAGTATTATGTTTGGGACAAACTGAAAGCTGCAACTTCTTATTGTGCTAGATTACAGCATGAGGATAAACTTGGGCATAAGTTTGAAGTAGTTGCTACAGAAGATTATGGAATTGAGGTGAGATAATGGATAAGATTATACGACAATTTACAGATACAGATTTAGATGGTACAGGATGTTTCATTGTACTTAATCAGTTTTACAAGGTCGACTGTACGTCACATGCACCTGGAACATTAGATTATGCTGTTTGGTCCTATATTGAATCTTTAGAGCACATGGAAGAAGATGATATTCCAGACTACATCGTCATATCTGATTTAAGTATCCAGAGCAAAGAACTTGCAGATGAACTGTTCAATAATACGTTTGATAAATATGGTGTACAAGTTGTATTACTGGATCATCATGCTAGTGCATTATGGTTGAATAAATATGGTGCACGAGTTTGCGTTAAACTTAATGGCAAACTTACATGTGGAACAGAGCTGGTTTACAAATGGTGTTTACAAAATTTTAAGGCTTCAAGACCTGATTTATCTGATCCATTAGCTAAATTTGTAGAGGTTGTTAGACTTTGGGACACATGGGATTGGACACTTCCATCTACAGACTTACATCTTAAGTATTTAGCTGAAGGATTTGATTTGTGTGCTCATTATTTTGATACTGCAGAATTATGTAATAGAATAACTTTTAACTTGATGCACGATGTATTATTAGACTCAGACTTAGATCAATACATGAGTGTTCTCATTGATGTTAAGCATCATGAGGTCGAAGATCGATTGAAATTCATATACGAAGCAGATTTCTGCGGATACACTGCAGGTATTGTGTTCTCGGATAAATATGAATCAGATATTGGGAATGAACTTTGCAAAAAAGGATATCAAGTCGGTATTGTTATTGATATGTATGACAACACAGTTTCGTTAAGATCGATTGATGAAGATGTAGACGTATCAAACATTGCAGTTATGTACAATGGTGGAGGACATTTACATGCAGCTGGATTTCCTCTAAACTACGGAGATGGTGAAGATGGCGTAACTGATACTATCATTGAGCACTTACTTGATATGCAAGTAGATTAGGAGGTGTTATTGTGATAGATTATAATTTACGTAAGGATAGAGGTTGTAGTATAAACCATCCTCTGGACTGTAAATGGGCTACACTTAATAGCGGCCCTTGGATGAATCATTTATGCACAGTTGTAGATAACCATAATGAAGTTGTAGACGGAAGATATACACAACTACCTTCTAAACTCCTTCTTCATATGTCACCCAGAGTTAGATGTTATGTGACTGGATCTGTATTTAAAGATTTTTATTACGTAGGCATATTGAACGATAAATACATTCCAACATTTACGAACTGGGATTACAAATTTGAAGAACTTTCAGATGCTCAGATTATCAAAGATTTAAAGACTGTCTTGTACAATTTAGAGCCTTCACTAAGTAGTAAGACACTTGTAGGGTTCAAAGGTCATGCTATTTGGGATAATCCTAATGATTTCTGGGGTGAATATGTTTTAAACGACGAAAACAGTTATCTTATTCATAGAAAGCGTGATGACGTAACATTCAGTAGAATGGATGGCAAGGAAATTTGTAGTTTTAAACTAAACAAAGATCTGTTTGAGAAAGCTTTAGACTTAGATACACGTAGAAAATATATCTTGGATAATGCAGATAAGCTATTATGTGAAGGTACATTAGCTGAATATGTAAGTTCGTACGACAGCGATAAAAATCAGTTCGACAAATTGTGTGAGTTAGGAGGATTGTTATGAAACCAGAAGAAGTTGCATTAAGAATGGAAATACGTCAAATGCTATCAGAAGCAGGTATCAATAGGAATACACTTAAAGATATGGCTAAGGATGTTCTCCATCAGGAAATCGAGAAGCAGGTACGTCAGGCTATGAACGAGACCTACGTCGTGCAGCTAGTTAGAGACAACATGAAAACTTATATGTTTAGAGACATCATCAAAGATGCTGTAAGAGAACAGGTCAGCAAGAGTGTAAACATTAAAATTGACGTGACATCCACAATAGATGAAAATAAATTGCGAGGTGAAGCAGAATGTTAAAACCTGCAGCATTATACAAAGGAATGCTAGAACAGAAAATGAAAGAATGGTACTACACAGATGACATGATGTACTATTCTGGATGCTTAAGCAACGCACTTCCAGACATAGATGAAGTTCCAGATGAAACCGTATATCAATATGCTATTGTATCTAACAAAGGAAATTTAATCGGATTCATATCTTACAGAATTGATTATTACTCGTCTGTAGCCTACAACTTCGGCTTATTTTCATTTGATAGAGGCAATATTACAATTGGTAGAGATGTATTTCAAAAGCTTGAAGAACTTACATCTAAGTTCCATACAGTAATTTGGAGGATGGTATCAGGAAATCCTGCAGAAAGAAACTACGATAGTTTCTGTAAGAAACACAACGGAGATAAAATAGTCATTAAAGACTACATAAAAGATCGAGAAGGCAACTACAGAGACTCAATCATTTATAACATAATAAATGAAGCTATCAAATAAACATAGAAAAGCAGCTAGATTAACAAGTCTAGCTGCTATATTTATGCTTCATAAACAAATACTTTCTGACCACAATCATAAACAGGCAACCAACCATGTTCAATCATAAGTTCATTGTTATCTGTTCCTTTTCCATAATTCGTACCAAACAGCTGATCGAAGCCTCTCTGACGTAGTAGATTAGCGGTTATTTTACCATAATTACAGTCACCCCAAATTTCCTGCGGAGGTGTATTTCTAAGAAATTTCATTCCAATATTTGTATACACAGATCCTGAAAATTTAGATGCATCACAATATGATATGATGCTGTTAAGTTCATACTGTTGAACTGCAAATTTAAACAACTTGGAAGCACCACCTGTAACTACATAATCAGGATGTGTGCATAATCTAAGAAGCTCAATGTCATAATTTTTGTTGTATCTAGATTTTCCAAAGGTCATGATTTCTAACAATTTATCTTCATATACAAGTCCTAAAGATAGCACTTGACCTTTGCATGTACCTTGCAAATGATATTTATTTAAAAATTCATCTGTTGTTTTACTGTTGAGTTTGTAAATTTTACATTTTCTAGCACCTATAGTCTTCTTAGGCTTTATGATGTCAATAACTTTGTCCCACGAATCCCAGTCAAATACATGAATACATCTGAATCCAGATTCATTAGCAATCTTAGATTTATCTCTATGATAGTATTTATCTAGCCCTACTTGTGACCAATGATTACCGATGACGTTATGTGTGTATGTAGGGTCAATTTCAATGAGAATGTTGGTGTCAAGAATATGGAGGTCATAGTATTTCATGTCTATTCTAAATTCATATTCATAAGGTATACGCTTATCATCTAGTAGGTTACCAAATTGTTTGTTAATTTGAGATACTCGGATATGGCTATTCGATAAGTAGTCATCTGTCATTGTGTAATAAGGAACACCATATTTCTCCTCCATAGTATGTTCAAATTTTTCACGAAATTCTGGAACACTCATTGCTCTCTTTACACCATATCTTTTCATGAAAGTTTCATCCATCTTTTTAATCACTTCAGGAGCCTTTGATGGATTATCTACGCCATATTTTTGCATCCAAGTTTGTCTAGCTTTTGCTAAGGATTCCTCATAAGTAGTAACACGGTTATTTGCAGATCTTTTTGCAATATCTGAATTTTGCATAACATTTTCTGCACCATACTTATCTAAATTAGTTTGTTTTGCTTTCTTTTGAACACTTTCTGCCTTCATAGGATTATCTACTCCATATTTATCTAAAAGTGTTTTTTGACCCTTTTCTCTGAGTTCTTTACACTGTAAAGTAGTAGGCGCACCATATCGTTTCATCATAGTTTCTTTACGTTTTTGTGCAGCAGCTTTACTTGTACATTTCTTACACATTTTAAATGGTGTTACGCCTTTATATTCAACTGTTTGATTACAGTTAGGGCATGTAAAGATATGTACTGTAGAACATCTTTTAGCATGTTTACAAGTAGTTTGAAATTCTTTACCACATACTTCGCATATCTTAGTGTATATCATATGTCTTACCTCCAATTTATTTGTTGTATATAATATAGTATAAATTCGATAGTTTGTCAATAGTTTTATCCTATTTTAGTAATGTAACTAAATTGAAATCTAGATAGGAGGAATAATATGTTTTCACCACTTTATTTAGGAACGAATTAGTAACATGGTTCTTTCATACAGTGATGTGTGTCAAAATGGATTGAATTGAACAGGCTTACATATTATAAGTATGTAGGTCATCTGGTAACTGATAATGAACTAGAAGCTACAACGTAGAGATGAGATAAGCTCAAGCGTGAATTGCAGATGAAAATCAGAAAGAATTCTAGTTATGGTCTAAGGTGAAATAACAGCAGGAGTGGTGACCTGTCCTAAGGGCTACAAACAATTCAGGCTCAGCAGCAAAGACCTGATGAGGGTAATGTTCAACGACTATCCCCTATATGGGACGTGAAAATCGTCAACAGGAGTAGGGCGTAAGCAGTGACTCATTTGTCACAAGACGTAGGTGAGAATCCTTTAAATCGAAGCGGTCCAGCTCTCTCATTTGAGAGTATGATATAGTCTGCACACTACGAGGGAAACGTAGGCGGTGATTTATTCACGGGAAGGTATTGCGAACCTTCTGAACACTTGGCATATGTTGGGAGTGGACAACTATGTACCATTAACAACGAATAATTTTGAAGTGCGTATCTACAATATGGACGGAAGTTCTCCGACAGAATACAGTGATCTGTTAACACTTTCAACAGATTCCATCGGACAAATCTCAGAGGAACAAGATATCATTACAGTACATTACGGAAACGGTGTTATCAAATTCCCAAGTAAAGTAACATTCTCAGATGTCGATTGGACTCTTAACTGCTATTGTTCTCCAAACGTAGCTGAGTCTTTAAGAGCATGGAGAAAACAGGTTTATGATCCAGATACCGAAAAAATGGGACTGCCATCAGAATACATGCGTCAGGTCTATTTCATAAAATATGATGGACAAGGCACACCTAGGGATGTTATCAAGTGTCCTGGAACATGGATTGGCGCCTTAAAAAACGGAGACATGAATCAGCAAGGTGGTAGTGTTGTTCAGCTAAGCACAACTTTTGTCATCTCCAGAGCAATTTACCTGACATCTGCTGATTTGCAGTAAAGATACTGGTATAATTACTCTATGAAAGGCATGCACTCAAGCATGCCTTTTTTTGTTGTTGTAAAATTGCTGTGTGACAGTTACTTGAGCTTGTCTAAAATCGTTATGATATGTACAGGAGGTAGGGTACATGAAATTTAAACCTAAAGCTTGCAAAGAATGTGGAAAGTTGTTTACACCAAGATGTGGTACTCAGGTCTATTGTAGTGGTCCTCATATTACATATTGTGAAACATGTGGTAAAGCTATTGAGTATACATGTTCTCCGAAAGAGAAACCGAGGTATTGTTGTAAAACTTGTAGAACTGAAGGTGTTAAGAAGCATAATATTGAAAAGTATGGTGTTGAGAATGTTTCACAGCTTGATAGTGTACGAGATAGGATATCTAAATCTAAACATGGTATTGTGTTGCCTAAATCCCGACAAGTTAATTATAAACATTGTAAATACTGTGGTAAACTGTTTGTAAGTAATGGTACACAGGTTTATTGTGAGGGTCCTCATTATGCTACGTGTAAAGTGTGTGGCAAAGAGTTTGAAGTAGACCCTAGACAGCCTTCATCTACATGTTCACGCGAATGTAGTGCGCAACTTCGTAAAATTACGTTAGCTAAACACAAGCATATCTGCGAAATATGCGGTAAAATATTTTACTCTTCTAGTAATACTGCAAAGTATTGCGAAGGTCCTCATTACAGAAGATGTCCTATTTGTGGAAAACCAGTAGAATTTCATTCGCTAAGCGATCCTATTACGACATGTAGTTCGGAATGTGCAACAAAGCTTAGAGAAAAAACATGTTTTGATAGATTTGGTACTCGTGTAGTATCACAATGCGAGGATGTAAGACACAAGTTGTCTCAAGCTAGTATTGCAGCGGAAGAAGCAAAGATTCAAACATGTTTAGAGCGGTATGGAGTTCCGTATGCATGTCAAGATAGAAATATTCGAGATAAAATACGTCAGACTGTATCTTCAGCAAGCTGTCAAGATAGAATCAGTAAAACATGCTTGTCTAGGTACGGAGTTAGACATTCTTCTCAGAATCCTGATACTCAAAGGAAAAATGCATTTACGCGATCACAGATTGTAGCATGTGATGGTACTTCGGTAGATAGTTCGTATGAAAAAATATTTTACGATTTCCTTATTAGAAACAATATAGAATTTAGACACCAGTGTAGCTCTATAGAATACGAATATAATGGAAAGACACACAGGACTTTTATAGATTTTGAAGTTAATGGTATGCTATTTGAATGTAAAGGCTCTCATTTGCTATCAGGTTGTTTTGATCATGAAGGCGTACCTATTGCTGCAAAGATTGACGTGTATAAGAAACATCATGTTATACTTTTAACAGATGATTATGCTGTTAATATGTTCGGTAAACCTAATTCATCTGTTTCTAATGGATTGAAGTATGCTGATAAATGTCCGTATCCGCTTATTGGAGTTGATATATCACTCTTTACAGATACACCAGAATTCCCATATAGGAAAGACCGACCCAAATGTTTCTATGATGTGTCTGTGGACGGGAAAAAGAGCTCATACGAAGCTTTCTACGACGAATCTATTAGGTGGAATATGATTTTAAATAGAATCCAATATTCTGGAGGGTTCATTGACAGTAAAGAAGTACTGACTGCATTAAATGTTACTAGAACGTGTAAACAGCCTTCATGGTTTTCTAAGCAGCGTGCTATAGATATAATAACAAAGTATTGTACGTCGGATGTGATTGTAGACTCATTTGCAGGTTGGGGAGCACGTTGTCAAGCTGCAGAAATTTTGCATAAAACTTATATCGGAGTAGACTTGAATAAAGAGTTAGTTGAATGGCATCATGCAAATGGTAGAACTAATATTCAGTATAAAGATGCACGTGACTTGTGTTATTTTGGATCATGTTCCGTATTTATATGCCCACCATATTCAGATCCTAAAACGGGAAGATGTTTTGAAGATTACAATTTTGAGGGATTTGACGAATCCGCTAAAGCAATGAGTCAATGTGATTGGCTCAAAGTAGTTATGAAAAACATACCTAACGCAAACGAATATGTAATGGTGTGCAAGATAGTAGATGAAGGGTTTGAAAAATATATAGTAGATACTATTCACAATAGAAGCCATTTTGGTGATAATAAGGAATATATACTTGTAATTCCAAACTCTGCATCCTTAAATATTATAAAATGATTGAGGTGAATTTGATGAAACGAATTATATGCAGCAGTTTAGGGTACAAACATACTATCGAAATTCTTACACATATCCCAGATGAAGTCTACAGAAAGCTTGGTGAAGTGGAGAAGCGGATAATCGCAAAAGTTTATAACTCCAAAGACCCACAGATTTATCTTCATGGAGCTGTTCAAGGGATGGAGCTTGCTGGATTTCAATTCAGCGAAGAGTTTAAAGGCATTTATGAGGATGTTATAAAGAATTTTGAACTTCAGGTTTACAGATAAAGTAATATAGACGATAGTGATTACTATCGTCTATTTCTATGTAAAAATCGTTATCATATGTATACAAATATAACAGGAGGTTAGAATATGAATTTTACACAAGCTTTAGAATGTATGAAATCTGGTTACAAAGTGAAATTACCGGGATGGGGTGGATATTGGTGCTGGGATGCTGATAAGAAAACTATTATGATGCACTGTAGACCTAAGGATTTAGATAACCGTCAATCTGATGTCCTAGATATCCCAGAACCTGATGTTCTTGACATCCGAGAAACACAGAGAGTAGAGTACACACTCTTGAATACTCAAAGAGATGACTGGGAACTTGCAGATGAGAATAATTGTGCGTTACTTGGAGGTCAAGGAACATTTAATTTCAGTGACGCTCTTAGATACCTCAACAGAGGACTTAAAGTTGCTAGAAAAGGCTGGAATGCTGCTAATCAGTACATATTTAAAGTAGACGTATTAGATGTTGAAAACTACAATGTGACTGTTGTAGCAGAGAGTATCTTTGATGCACTACCAGGTCCAATTGTACCATTTTTAGCTATTAAGACTAATTATAACGCTGTAGTTCCATGGGCACCGTCTCAAACAGACATTCTTTCTGAGGATTGGATTTTCGTAGATTAAATTGTAAGGGTAAGGAGCATTGATATACTAATGAGTAAAAAATATAGATACAGGCATAATCATAAACATACAACATTCGAATTAGATCAGATAGCAAGGGAACTTATAAATAAGTTAAATGATAAGGGATTTGTTATTCATCGTTATGACACATGTACATCAAACTCGATTTATTTACGGTTAGATTACTGTGTATGTCAGGATGTCCGAATATCTGATCACCCAAGCGGTAAGAAGTGTAAAATAAGGTACAATGTAGTAACAGATGAACCTACAGGTTGTAGACTTGACGGATCTATTCCACGTTATTATTTCGATGCAACTCAGTTAGATGAACTAGTTGAGTTAATTATGAAAGATAAACTTGAGCTTATGGAAACATGGGGAACTTTGAAATACCAAAAATATATGTATTATGAGAAAGTTATTCGAGCTGATGACGAAGTTGAATCTAGACATTTGGGTAAACGTGTAGACTCACAGGTTGATCAGCTTGTATCTGATCCAGTTATACTTGCTATACGGCGAGAAGTAGATGAAGTATGTAGTGTCCTTCGTTAATATGTAATATAAATAACTTACAAGAGGTGTTATATATGTACGAAAGAAGCGAAAGTAGGTTGCCTTGGACAGATAAGGAATTATCTTACATCGAGAGTCGATATGAAAAAATGTCACTTGACAAAATGGCTAAGTATCTTAAAAGATCTCCAAGAGCAATTAAGCATAAAGCTGTCGAACTTAGTTTAAGTTCTTACACAGGTGAATATTTACATGGTAAAACATTAGCTCAATGTTTTCATTGCGATATGCGAGTTATACATCGTTGGATACATCAGTGTAATTTAACTGCGAAGGAGGTTATTCGAGGCGAGATACGGATGTATTTAATTAAACCATCAGACTTTTGGGAGTGGGCTTATCATAACCAGAATGAAGTCATGTGGTGGAAATATGATAGACGATCTTTGAGCCCTGAGCCTGATTGGCTGAAAGATGTACTCAGAATTTATGAAGATAGTAACCATAGAAAACGCATATCTAGTAGAGATAAATCTACTGTGTTTTTCATGCGTAGGAAAGGATATACTTATAAGCAAATTGCAGACGAACTTAACAGGTCTGTAGATTCAGTCAAGCATATAAGTAAATCTTTAGGACTTACAAAAGAAAGGGAGGTTTCATATCATGTTACAGAAATGTAAATCAGCAGCTAAATCCTTACGATGGCTCTGCAATCAATTTCCATTTGTAGACAACGCTAAGGATGCAACAGATAAGATGATCAGTTGCATACACGTGTATTCCAATAATGGCGCACAAGCAATTGAACAGTTGCTTAACTTGTTTCAAAATGCAGAATGCTGTATGGAGACGGATCCATCTAAACACAATTGGATAACACTAAACACATCTACGGGTAAACCGGTTATTACTGAAATCCGTTGGTGTAAAAAGTGTGGATGTATTGATATTGTGCATTGCACTAATAAGGATGACAAATTAAATCATCATAATTTAACATTTTCCAATATTGGAGAAGCTTTATGCAAGGAGGAATTGTAATGAGTGAATCAGCGTCTAGATGGTTTAATCCAATAGAGTTATCTGATGCAATCGGATGTATCTTTTCTCATAATGAAATATTAGCTTTGTTTCGGCAAGATCCTTCAACATCAAATATGTCTGTAGAGATTTGGAGAGGCATGGCACATGAATTACCACAAGAGTATTTAACTTGTAAAGATTGGAGAATATTTGGATCTCTATGTGAAACGTTAGATGACAGCGATGTCATTAACATTGAATTGGCTGATTAGTAAAAAGCGTAGCTACTGATTAGGTAACTACGCTTTATTTTTTAGATTTCTTCTATTTCTATTATTTGATCTGTTATTCTATATCCTAAGTCTATTGGTATCCCATCATTGTATAACTCATCTGGATCTTCGACTTGATCGGCATTTAGTATGTTAGCTACATCCTCATCTGCATATCCTGCATTAAGTAATTCATGTAGTGTGTACTCTAAACATGCTGATATGTCCACATGTTCAATTTCATTGTCATAATAATTTGGAATTATGAAATATCCTACTCCGCTGTCTGCTGTTACAAACTTTCCTATCCGGTCACCTGTGTCTATAAGTTCTTGTAAAACTTCCTTTTTATCATCCATAATTTGACTCCTTTCTAATGTTATGTATTGTAACGATTTAACCAAATTATTACGAAATTATTAACCAATGATTCAGATATTGACTTCTGAACCAAATCGTTATATAATATGTACATAATATAAATAAGAGATTTATTTACTAAGGAGGAAATTAAAGATGACAGGAAATGAAAGAATCGCAGCTAAAAACATTAGAGGAGCTATCAATTGGATAGTTGGAGGTTATTATAATGCTTATCAGGACGGTTATGATGAAGATGTCCCAAAAAGCAAGCAGTCAATTATCGAGGAGGTTTATGATGCAGCCATGTCAGATGCATATGGATATGAACAAGTTCATTTCGGAAGGGCTCCTAGAGAAATGAGATTTGCAGGTAAAGAATTTATCATGAATTACATCACAAAGAAAATAAATGAGGATGAAGATGTAGCTGAGCTTGCTGAGCATTACAATTGGAAAAATTAGATCAATAGGGCAGAGTAATCTGCCCTATATATATTCTTAGATAGGAGGTGGCAAAGATGTCAAGACCGTTTAAAGCTAAAGGCATGATGAAATTCGTTTATACTTGTCAAGGGTTATCCAGTATTCAATTACCCCTTGAAAGATTAGTTGAAGATTATCCTATAGATTTTCAGCCTCAAGTTATTAAAATGCTTCAAGACAATCACACATTTGAAGTGCACAACATGATGACAGGTTTAGCATTTTTAGAGTGCGTAAAATCTTGTGGGTTTACAGATTACGATGGTGTTCTCAAGCATGTGTATGTTGATGGATTTGATAGCAATTTAGGTCTCATGGCTTACGGGTTGTGTCAAGGTCAATTTCTTGTAGATGAGTCTACGTTTGAGCAGGTGTGTAAAGACCATCATGTTTTAGTTGACTGGTGTAATCGTTAGTACATACAACAATATATTTAATACACATAGGAGGTTCATATGGAAAGTACATTTGAAACTAAAGGCCAAGATGAATTGGTTTATAATGGTAAGGAACTTATACATTACAAAGTGTCTAAAGATATTCTTTTTCGATTATCAGCTATGGGATGTAATTCATCTATCCTCAATGACATGATACATCCAGATGTTGACACAATTGTTGAGGGGTCAGAATTTTTAGCTAAATTGAAATCCGGCGATATTGAGCTAGGTGTTGCAGCTTCTGTTAGACATGTCTTCATTGACGATTATATATCTAGAATGGCAGTATTTAAAACAGATACTCGTGAAGGTGCTACCTCAGTCTGGTTCACTTATAACTGTGGTATCGGGATTACTGATGAAGTATTCCTTGAGTTATGCCGACAACATAAGGTATACATTGATGTATATCATGGATATGTTAAGGATACGGAGGTAAATTAGTCATGATGATTGCAGTAACCTATAAGTGTTCAATGTGTTGTAAGCATTGTATATCTGATTGCAAACCAGATGGCGAACATATGTCAGTAGATACATTCACAGATGCAATGGATTTTTTACTGATGCATAGAGTACCTGTATGGGTCATTTCAGGCGGAGAAATGTTTGAAAATCCTCATATAGAAGAAATATTAGATGCATTATGGGCAACATTACGTGCTGATGACTATACGGCAGCTGTTACACTTACTACCAATGGTCAGGAGCTTGCCCACAATGATAAGTTGCTTAATATGCTCTCTAACATGAGCAACCAGCTTCCTAATCTGTTTACACAGGTAACATATGACTCAAGATTTTATCCAAAACACTTATCTTATGTGCAACAACAGAAACTTAAAAGTTCTGTTAAAAATCTTGTTATTGGCGAGGTTCCACATCATGGTTCATCTAGAAAACAGTGTTTATATCCTCAGGGAAGAGCTGTTAATTATCCTGAGAGCTGGTATTTTACAAAGGGTCCAAAATGCGGAAACGTTAGATTGCTTGCAAAACAGACAAGTTCATTTCAGCAGCTATTGACTGTACTTGCTATGCATAGATATTATTGTACCCCTGTAATTGCGCCTGACGGTAGCATCAAATGTGGTGAGTCTGCGTTGTGCCCTAAAGTAGCATCTATTTATGATTCTGAGGAGGAAATCATGGATAAGATAAAGGCTATGAGTTGTCAAAGTTGCCAATATTCATTTGAGCAGCTAAAGAAAACTAATCAGTTAGCTTATAATCTGCTTACCTCGGAGGTGTAAATGTGACTAAATCCGAAATTAAAAACATACTCGCTATTATACCTAAAACAGGGAATCCAGATATTGATGATAATATTGAAAAAGCTAAGGATGCTATAGACTGTGGCGGACCTACCATGGTGGATATTGAAAGTCATTCTGAGAAAGATATATTAACGATATGTATAGATCTCATGCAGGAACTAACAGATTCGTTTATTGCTTGGTATAATTTGATACATGGTGAAGATGCATATGACGAATTAGATGATGACGATAAGTTTTACAAGCACTCAGATTACTTCAGGTTGGTGAACCGTTTATTCTTAAGCAATACACATCATTCTGGTAGATCATCAACTATTATGAAATGTTCCAAACTAGGTGTTGACTACACTGATATGATAGTTTTTAAATAGTAAGGATTATTTACCAGTATACAGGCAATCTTGTATATTATAGAATAAAAAGGAGGTCATACTAATGGCAATATCAGAAAAAGTGGAACTGCTTGGCAAACATTGCTACGCAGGTAAAAACATTCCAGATGTACTAACAGTAAAATCGATTCCTACAGCTTCAGAGCTTGAGTACGTGGCTGCAGAAGATTTTGACGAAACAATGTTATCTGAAATTCTCCCCAAGGCAGTAGAGGAGAAGATTGATTTCAACCAATTACTTGAAATTGATTATCAGTGGCTACTCAGATGTTTAAGAATCGTCAATTATGGACCATATCATACTACTAATGCAATATACTGTAGTAAATGTGGTCGTGTAAATGGAGAGTATCGAGTAGATTTACAGTCTGTACCATGTAAACCGCTTCCAAAGGATTTCAATGGTGAAGTTGTAATCAGTCGAAATGAATTTCTTGACTACAAGCAGGATATTAAACTTCGCATGCTTACAATCCGTGAAGTTCTCAACTGTGAGAAAGATAGCCAGTTTGTAGATAAATCCGGAAAAACTAATCATTCGCTTGCTCGATTATGCTACATGATTAAATCAATGGGTACAGATACAACACTTACGCCTATTGAAGTACGCTTGAAACTTCTTAACGATTTTTCCGCAGCGGATTACGCAATTCTGAAAGATCTTGAAAGACAGTGTACAGATTATGGTTTACGAGCCGGCGGATCTTGTAGTTGTCCAAAATGCGGTCAGGAAGGAGCCACATTCATCGCACTTGTAGATGATCGTTACTTTCGCCCAACCTTGGGCGATTTACGAGCCTGGAAGACAGATAGAGATAAACGGAAAGTGGAAGACGCAGCTGGAAATAAGGCAACAAATGTACGAAAACATAGTTGATGAAACATTGTTTATCGCACGAGCATCTGAAGGTGCTGTATCAGCTGATTGGATAATGGAACAGCCTATATTCATACGGAAGAAATACGTTAAGTCCTTCATCAAAGAAATGGAAGAGCGTAAAGCAAGTTTAGAAAACTCTAAACGTCGAAAATAAGGCAATAATATGGTGAGGAACGAATAAGGTTTCTCACCAATTTTTATGTGAAGCCTTAAATAATTATAGCGAACACAGAATGTAATTTTGTGAGAATTTGGAGGTGACAGAGTTTGGCAGAATCAAATCCGTTAGGAAGTCTACAGAATGGTTCAAATAACAATTCTAAAGACAGTACTGACAAGCACAACTCTAACCAAACATCGAATACAAGTCGTGTAAATCTGTCACGAAGTGAAGAGCTTAAATACTTAAAGTCTATTGATAAATCACTACAGGAATTACTTAAAAATAGTACCTCGACTTCACAAGCGTCTTATAATAGAGATAAACCGCGTAGAGATGATTATACATCAAGTAATTCACGTGGTCGAATGAGCGGTAGATCTTCAGGATCTTATAGTGGAAGAAGGAACATGGGAAGCTTCGGAGATGAATTTGAAAAAGCCATGTGGGAAAGCTTACTAGGATCCGATTTCAAAAAACAGATCAAGCAATCTTTAACAGGGTTTGCAGATTTACTAGGGACTGAGATAGAAGATATTCCAGGTGAACTAGGAAAACAGCTTGGTCAGACTGCTATGTCAGCTCTTAAAAATAGTAAGAAGTTTAAAGATTCATTTGATAAATTTGCAAACTTTAAAGACCAAGCGATATCAAACATGGGTGATAGATTCAACAGAAAAGTAGCAGAATATGCTAAAGCTCAATCTGTTGATGGTAAAGCACCGAAATGGTATCAAGAATTCAGAGCTAGACAAGATCAACGTGCTCAAGCTGCTAAAGATGCACAGAAATCACAAATTGATCCTAGAGCTGAATTACAGCGAGATAGAGACAATCAGTCTGAGCAGACACTTGGATCTATTGATCTAAGTCTAAAAGATTTCCAAAGTGTATTAAGCAGCATTGACGATCACATACTTGATATTAGAGATATATTAACCCGAGAAGTAAAACCGTCGGATATATCTGGCAGAGATTTAAGTCGTGAACAATCACGTCAGGCTGCAAGAGAACAAGCTGAAGAGCAACGACAAGCTGTTGAAAAACAACGTAGAAGAGCACTTGAGTCTAGTTCTAGAAGTCAGACTGATGACAACGAACCAGAACTTGATACATCTAAATACGAAAACATGTCTGCTGATGATATTCAGCAGTATATTGATGGATTTGATAATATAAAAGACCTCATACCGGATGAATTAAAGAATAAAGCACTATCAGCTATCAAAGATCTTCTTCCAGAAGGATTACTTGATTCTTTAGGTGGATTATTCGGTAAGGGTGCAGCTAGTGCTGCCGGAGAAGCAGCTGGATCCATGGCGGGAGAAGCTGCAGCAGGAGCAGCTGCATCAACACTTGGAAG
>ULXT01038199.1_pt1 | contig 103319 bp, 83 predicted proteins | sample 1961571 | NCBI WGS metagenome assembly ULXT01 (sample SAMEA4835846, study PRJEB28245) | human gut metagenome | biome: gut microbiome; material: fecal sample | place: Denmark | collected 2008
ATTGTAGTCCCTGTCAAAATAATGGTGAGTCACCTTGCTCCTGCGGAATTGTTCATTCAGGTCTTGCGGCGTTACTCCTTCCCGAAGCAGGGCAAACGTTTGCGAACCGATGACCGAATAACGGGCATCGCTCTGTATGATTCCTTCTGAATCGTTCAAGCTAAACATATCCAGACGGCTCAGAAAAGAAATGCTGTTGTTCATCGGAATATCCGCGATGACCGCCTGTATGGTATAGACTATGCCGCCGGTACGGGGAGTGGAATCGGGCGAAGTGGACAGCCGGCAGGTCATCACCAGCTGCTTTCCGATTGCCTGACGGATATCACCATATACCCGTCGTGCCATGCTTTCAGTCACGACCAGTGAGTTTGGTGTAACCTTGGCAACGGCAGCCGAACCGCACAAAACCTGGGGAGCCAGCACCTGAAAAAAGGACGAATCCGTCTCTGCCACATTGAAAGTGTAAGGTAGCTGTTTGCCGTCTTTCACCTCCACATTGAAAGGCCGTTCCCTATAGGAATGGTCAACCACACAGAGGGCTTCAATACCATCCTGCTTCTTCAGACGCAGTTCCTCGGCAAGAGTGACAGGTGTAGACATCGACACCCCCTTGTCATTTTCCTCATAAAGGCTCAGCTCAGCAATCCGGTCATAATTCTCAAAACAATGATCGAGATCGTGGACATAGCGGACCAGGTAAAGGCAAATGCTGAAACACAGCAAGGCTACTCCCACTCCTGCTAAAGAAATCAAATGTTGTGTCTTATATTTCCACAGATTGCGCATGGCAACCTTCAAATAGTGTCTGATCATAATACTTCTTTTTTTCTATTTTCATTCTATTCACTTCTCATTACATCTGCCGGACTGATACGGGTTGCCTTACGGACTTGCCAGAGCAAGGTTCCGATGGAAATCAGGCCGACCACAAGCAAAGCCAGCAGGAAAATACCGGCATTCAGTGAAGCCTTGACCACCATATCGAGGGTGTACAGATGGATAACATATCCTGACAAAGGAATGGATATCAGAAATGCTCCACCCAGAATCAGCAGATATTTCCGGAGCAACAGACGGTAAAGATCCGACAGACGTGCTCCATGTACCTTACGGATCGCTATTTCACGATAACGCTGGCGAATGTCGAACAACGAGATGCCGAACAGTCCCAGGCAGGAAACCACAATGGCCATGAAAGCAAATGCACTGTAAAGAACAGCCAGCTGGCGGTCGGCTGCATACATCTGTTTTACCTTGTCGGAAAAAAGTATATACTCAAATTCTTCCATACCATATGCTTCACGCTCCACTTTCTTCAGGTAATCCAGCACTGCCGGCAGACGTCCCGGACGGAAAGAGATGCTGTAGATATCACCTGAAGAGCGTTTCATGACCTGAAATATCATCGGACGTACGCCGGTACTGATATGTCCGTCGTAGTAATCATCAATGACTGCCACAATGGGATGCAGCTTCGGATTGCTGCCTCTTTGCTGGTCAGATTCTGCTATGACATAAGCCCCCTGGCAGGAATCATATCCAAGAGCCTTCAGGCCGGCCCGGTTGACAACGTAATAATCCTCATTTCCCTCATCTCCAGTCAGCGAAGGAAGACTTCCCTCCACAACATGAAGATCATAAAGCCGGAAGAAAACAGGACTGGCATACCATATATGCAGAAAAGCCTTGCGACCGTCCTTTCCGATGAAATTGGTTCCATAGTCACTCGGAGCCAGGCAGGAATAATCCACCATCCAGCAGTCAATGTCCGGACATTCTCCCACCATGGCATCAATCTGACGGACCCGGTTCCTGCGGGCCTCGATACTTTCCTTATCACGATAGGAAGAATAATCCTTTGACTCGTGTACCAGACTGGCCACCAGAATATTCTCTGTCCGGTATCCGGGATCCGTGTGCAGCATCAGATCAAGCTGGCGGTTGAAATAGATGGCTATGACAACCAGCAGGAAGGTTACTGTATATTGCAGGAACAGCAGAAACATACGTGCACGTACCGAACGGTTGCCTGTACTGACAGAACGTATGCTGACAGAAGGCTGGATACGGGTAAAACGGAAATAAGGATAAAGAGAAGCCACCAAAGGCAAAAGAAACAGCAGGGCCAGAGAAAGCTGCCAGTCGAATGCCGTATAGGGAAAACTGAACCCAAAGAAGTGTTCCACCGGTATCCGGGTAAGTTCAATCAGTCCCCAGGCAAGCAGGACGGCAAAAGCCGACAGCAGCAGGTTCTCCACAAAAATCTGGGAAAACATCCGGAATTTTCCTGCGCCGAATACCCTGCGTATGCCGTACTCATGGGTACGCTTGAGCATAAAGATCAAATAAAGATTGATAAAGTTCAGAATGCCTGTCAGCAACAGAAGTACACAGAGACTGATAAAGATACGAAGCTGCGCCCGGTCGCCCCAGACATAAATATGCCCCTCCTCCGTTGTTTTCAGTCCAGACCAATAGCATTCTTTCAGGGGAACCAGACTGAAGGTGTACATACGCGTATCATCCGGCCAGTGCGGATTGACCCGGCGAGGATAACTTCCAATGCGGTTAATCTGGTCCATGTCTGCCCCTGCTACGAAACGATAAAGTTCAAGCGGCATCCGCTCCCAGTGATTAGAAGGAGTGTCAGGCAAGAGAAGATCAAAATTCAGCCAGGCCTTGTTCTCGGGCTTGGCAATCACTCCCTTGACCACAAAATCCTTTCCATTGGAATAACGGATGGTTTTGCCGATGGGATTCTCTTTGCCGAACAGTCTGTATGCATAGCCCTCGGTCAGTATAACCGATGAAGGATCGTTCAGGTCTTGCTCTCCCTGCACCGTACGGAAAGAAAACAGGCGGAAAAAGGTACTGTCCGTAGCCAATGCCGCACAAGGGTAACGGTGACCGTCGCTGATCAGATAATCATTGTCCAGCGGAGTGAAGCGACAAGTTACATCAATCAGCTCCGGAGCAATCAGGATACTGTCCTGATAGACTGAATAAGCTCCCCAGTATGAATTGCCCTCCATATCTACCCGGACTGCATAGACTTCGTTCCGGTCCACACAATGCACATCAACCGTATATTCGCGGTGAATGTAACGGAGCAGCACAATACAGCAGGCCAGGCTGAATGCCAGTCCCAGCAGATTAATCAAGGTGTAAGAACGTGCGCGCAGTAAAAAGCGCATCGCATATTGAAATGTTTTCATGGGTTTCTCAATTTATTTTTATCGTTTATTTCACTTCCAGTTCTTCTGCGTCGCCAAAGGTATCATATCCTGTCGTAATAACCCAATCTCCGGGCTGTAAACCTTCGGTAATTTCATATTGCAAGGGATTCTGACGGCCGATGACAACCGGTACTTTCACGGCACGTGTCTTGTCTTTGTTCAGCTTGTAAATCCATTGTCCGCCGGTCTGCTGATAAAAATTTCCCCGGGGAATAACGACGGCCTGTTCAGGTTGTCCCAGCTCGATCTGTACCCGGAAGCTTTTCCCCAGCCGGACATTGTCGGGCATCTCTCCGGTAAATACCAGATCAACCTCAAAGGTGCGGTCCTTGACTTCAGGAACCACCTTGCTCACTTTCAGCGGATATTTCTTGTCTTGCCAGATAATGGTGGCGGGAAGTCCGGTCGTCACCCGGTCAATATAGTATTCACTCAGCGACGTGTGGATCTTGAACTGATCCAGCACCTTTACTTCCGCAATATTTTCTCCTTCAGCAACCTGCTGGCCGGGAGTCACCTTGACGAAACTCAGCTGACCGTCGAGCGGAGCACGAACCACCAGATCTTCCATCCGCTTCAACGAACGTTCCAGTTTCTTGTATTCCCTTTCCCGGTCGTTGCGAAGCAGTTCTTTCCGGATTACGGTCATGGCTGAATCGCTTCGCAGACTTTCCATCTGCAGGCGGGTTGACTCGGTCTTGTAACGGAATTCATCTTCCGATACCTCCAGCTGGGCCTTACTCCGGATACCCATGGCATATTCTTCTTTCTCCAGTTCAAAATTTTTCTTCAGCTTGTTCAGATCATAAGCCGCCTGAAGAGACTGCTGACGGAGAGTTAAAGTCTTCTGCTCCATCTCCAGAGCTTTCTCCTGATAAGAGATGCGCTGCTTTTCCCATTCGTCCCGCTGATCCTCGATATCGTGCATCAGGCGGGCATTCGACAGGATCAGAATCGTATCACCCTGTTTCATCAGACTGCCTTCTTCGGCTACGATACGCTCTACATTTCCTGCCTCCCGCGTATTGACCAGCAAGGTCAGTATGGGCTGTACCACTCCTTCCACATCTACATATTCCAGGAAATCGGTGTGTTTCACCTCTTCCATACGCACATTTTCGGCATCAATCCGCAGGCGGTGCGGAGAGAGCGCCAGCACAATGACATACACCAGACCTGCTACTGCCAGTCCGCCTCCGGCCAGGTAATAACGGTAACGGATGTACCATGCTTTCTTTTCCAGTTTAATATCCATAGTCGTTTTTCATTTAATGCAGGTTTTTAAATTTCAGGGAGACACTCGGCCAACGGCAAATTGCGTTGGAAATCGTACTGTGTCATGCTGCGCAGGCCATAATATAAGGTCCAATAGTTCCTCAAGGCTGCAATGTAGTTTCGTCGTGCCGTATCTTTTTCCGTTGTGGCTGCATTCAGGTCAAGTATAGTCGATTTGCCCATCAGGTACATCCGGCGTGCCACTTCATAGCGCCGCCAGGCGGTCTGGTCTGTCTTGGATGCCACACGTACCTGATAAGCCTGCAGATTAAACTGCCGGACCATCTTCCGTACATTGAGTTCAAAGTCTGTAACAGCTTGCCCGACTTGTGTGTTGACCAGTTCCACGTTTGACTTCGCAACACGCACTTTACCCCGTCCGCGTCCCCAGTCAAGTATCGGCAGAGATAAGGTCAGACTGACGTATTGCTGATCCAGGGGATCCCGGAAAGAATCGTTGAACCGTTCAGCTGTCTGCGATAAACCGAACCGCAGATACAGGTCGGCTTTAAGTCCGGCATTGGCCCTTGCCGAAGCCAGCTGACTGCGGCTTTCCAGTTTCTTCCGTTCATAGGAGTCTATTTCGGGACTATGCTCATAGGCCTGCTTCAAGGCTTCATCCAGCGATACCTCAAACTCTGCAACGCTGTCCTCCGGAATCACCTGCAGCTTTTCGTCACCACGTATGCCCAGAAAAGAACGGAAAGTCAGCATGGCGTCTTCCACTTCAATCTGAGCTTTCATGACATTGGTCTCCTCATTCAGCTTGTTGACCTCAAGCTGAAGCATTTCATTTTCCGTAATGTTACCGATGTCATAACGTCCGCGGGCATACCGGTACAAGGTATCTGCCGATGCATAATTTGACCGGGCAATATCCAGATTGGCCTGTGCCGTAGCCAGATCGAAAAACAGTTCACTGGTTTTTGAGGCAATCAGTTCCAGTGTTTCCGCATAAGTCTTCTTGGCTTCCCGGAAGCGGAGAGGCTCAATGCGCCGGTCCCATTTCAGGGAGTTGTACCCAAACAGAGACTGCTGGTAGCCGATAGTGAACGGCTGTGTGTTATACGCTGTTGTTTTTCCTTCCAGCTCATCCATACGCTGCGCCGAGGCCGACAGAAACAGACTTCCTCCCGTAAACCAGATATTCTGGTTGATCTCCAGACTGAGATCGGTGATCAGCTGGTTCTGACGAAGGTAAAGCTCCGTTCCGTCAGGCTGGGTTACCTTATTGATCTGCCGGTTAAGATAAGGAGAAGAACTCAGGTTCACCGAAGGAAGATAATTGGCGCGAAACGAACGGTAGCTCCAATAAGCTGCCCGATAGGTATGACGGGCTGCCTGTGCTTCAGGTGAATGTTCCTGTGCAATCCGGATGGATTCCTGCAAGGTCAGCACCTGCCGTTCCTGCCCCATCAGTACAAGCGGGCAACAAATCAGTAAAACGATCCAATAATTCTTCATACAGTATACTTTTACATACATTTTCATAAAATAGGACTGCGAAAACCGTGCCACAACGATAATTAACTAAAATACAGGAAGTTCCATAAAATACGCTTTCAAAAAGGTGTGCGGATACGCACAAATTTGGTGCGAATACGCACATACAGCACATGAAAATAAAATGTAACTTTGCGAAGGAAAACCTACAACACATGGAACAAAAAGGAAAAATACTGATTATTGACGACAACGAGGACGTGCTCTTTGCGCTCAACCTGCTGCTGGAACCTTATGTAGAAAAAATTAAAGTAACCACACAGCCCTCCCGCATCGAACATTTCATGACGACCTTTCATCCCGATGTTGTTCTGCTGGATATGAATTTCCGGCGCGATGCCATCAGCGGACAAGAGGGATTTGATTGCCTGGAACAGATCCAGCATCTGGATCCGCAGGTTGTAGTCATCTTCATGACGGCGTATTCAGATACGGACAAAGCCGTCAGAGCCATCAAGGCAGGAGCGACTGATTTTATTTCCAAACCCTGGGAAAAGGAAAAATTGCTGGCAACACTTTCTTCGGCCGTTCAGCTGAGTCTGTCCCGCAAGGAAGTCGGACGTCTGCAGGAACAGGTGAGTGCCCTGAAAGGCGATGAGACCATCCCCGAACTGATCGGTAACTCACCGGCTATGTCGAAAGTCAAGGAAACCATCTATAAATTGTCGGACACTGACGCCAACATTCTGATCCTGGGAGAAAACGGAACGGGGAAAGATCTGGTTGCCCGCCTGCTGAAACACTTTTCGCCCCGGTCAGGAGATGCCTTCATCACCATTGACCTGGGAAGTATACCCGAACAGTTGTTTGAGAGTGAGCTCTTCGGTTATGAGAAAGGTGCTTTCACGGATGCCCGCAAGGCCAAGCCCGGACGAATGGAAGTGGCTTCGGGAGGAACACTTTTCCTGGACGAGATCGGAAACCTGCCACTGGCCATGCAAGCCAAGCTTCTGACAGCTATCGAGAAGCGGTGCATCACCCGTCTGGGCGCAGTCAGTCCCATAGATATCAATGTCCGGTTGATCTGTGCCACCAATGCAAACCTGAGAGAACTGGTAGAGGAAGGAAAATTCCGGCAGGATTTGCTTTACCGCATCAATACCATCGAGCTGCATATTCCTCCGTTGCGTGAACGCGGAGAGGATATCCTCCTGCTGGCCGAATATTTCCTGAACGGATATAACCGGAAATACAAGAAAGAGATACGGGGGCTGACCCGTGAAGCCAAAGCTAAACTTATGCGCTACTCCTGGCCGGGTAATGTCCGCGAACTGCAACATACACTGGAACGGGCTGTCATTCTGAGTGAAAACAACCAGCTTCGTCCGGATGATTTTTTCTTCCCTACCACGGACAAAAGCCGTAAGGAAGACGAGGATGAAGAACTGAATCTGGAAAAAGTGGAACGCCGTACAGTGGAAAGGGCACTCCGGGCAAGCGGAGGAAACATGAGCCGTGCGGCCGAACTTCTGGGAATCACACGTTATACACTTTATCGGAAACTGGAAAAACTGGGATTATGAAACGCTACCTTTTCTGCCTGACAACGCACATTGCCGGTATTGTTCTGCTGACGGCATGTGCCCTGCTGGCCTTCCTTCACGAAATGTGGTTCTGCAGCATTACCGCCGTTCTGCTGACGGTGGGTACCAGCTTCAGCCTCTATCGCATTCAGATGCGGCAGACTTCCATGATACAGCGTATCGTGGAATGCATGAAACGGAACGATTTCAGCCAGACTGCCTCCCCGTCTTTCAGCGACCTGGCTATGCAGGAACTGGCCAATGATCTGTCGGAAGTGTTGAAAGGAATCCGCAACCGCATGCTGGATGAGGAAGTGAAACTTCAATATTACGAGAACCTGCTGGACAAAGTAGACACGGCTGTCATCGTGACGGATCATCAGGGACGTGCAGAGTGGACGAACAAGGCCGCCCGTCCCCTGCTGGGAGAACATAAACAACTTCCCGGACAGGTGCTGGAAGCATTGAGAAAAAAACAACAGGTGGCACACCTGACCATTCAGGATCTTCCGATGGATCTGGCCATTGCCTCTTCCGTCATCCACCTGCAAGGAAGAGAACGGTGGATCATCAGCCTGAAGAATATCCATTCAGCCCTGGAACATACGGAAATGGAAGCCTGGCAGAAACTGATCCGGGTACTGACCCACGAGATTATGAATTCCATCACCCCCATCATCTCACTGGCTGAGACTTTGAGCGAGAGAAGCCGGGAGAATCCACACGACGAACGTACCCGAACGCATATACAGAAAGGACTGGAAGTCATCCACCGCCGCAGCAAGGGACTGCTGGAATTCGTGGAAAACTATCGCAAACTGACACGGATTGCTCCTCCCGTCAGGGAACAGATCTCGGTTCAGGCCTTCTTCGACGACCTGCGGCGGCTCTACCCTTCTCCCCTCTTTCACTTCACAGCACCTTCCGGTCTCACCTTCCTGGCCGACCGGACTCAGATGGAACAAATCTTCATCAACCTGCTGAAGAATGCTTCCGAGGCCTGCATCCATACGCCGGACGCAAGCGTGGAGATCAGTGCCCAGCCCGTCAGAGAAGGCATATCGCTGATTGTTTCCGATAACGGAGAGGGAATGCTTCCTGAAGTAACCGAACGGATCTTTGTACCCTTCTTCACCACCAAGCCCTCCGGATCGGGCATCGGTCTCAGTCTCTGCAAACAGATCATCACCCTTCATAACGGACGCATCCAGGTACAGTCGCAACCGGGGAAAGGCAGCAAGTTTACCATTATCTTACCACAAAACAACCTGCCTTCATGAACTTTCATCCATCCTCTCATTCCCTGACCAGCGGCAGCATCACTGGAAGTATGCTCCGCTTTGCCTTTCCGCTCATGCTCGGCAATCTGCTCCAGCAATGCTATAACATTGCAGATACCCTGATTGTCGGACGCTTCCTGGGAGCCCAGGCTCTTGCCGCAGTCGGCTCTGCCTACACCCTCATGGTCTTCCTTACCTCCATCTTTATCGGCCTGTGTATGGGAAGCGGGGCGGTTGTCTCCCTGCAGTTTGGCGGTAAAAACTATGCAGGAATCAAACAGAGCCTGCTGACTTCCCTTTTGCTGATCGGAGGAATTACCTTATTGATCAATATCCTGGTGATACTGGGCATCCATCCTATCATCCGACTCTTACAAACACCACCTGAACTGGAAGAAGTCATGTATGATTATCTGATCGTCATATTCCTGGGATTACCCGGAACCTTCCTCTACAATTACTATGCCTACCTGCTGAGAGCCGTAGGAAACTCTGTGATTCCCCTGCTCTTTCTGGCTGTTTCCGTGGTACTCAATATCGGACTGGACTTCCTTTTTATTCTGGGATTTCAATGGGGAGTAATGGGGGCTGCCGTAGCTACCATCGCTTCACAGTACGTTGCAGCCATCGGGCTTTGCTTTTATACCCTACACCATTTCCCGCTTTTCCGCCTGCAAAGATCAGATATGCATTACGACCGGAAAAGCCTGCGTGAGATTCTGTCGTTCTCTTCACTGACCTGCATCCAGCAGTCCATCATGAACCTGGGAATTCTGATGGTACAGGGACTTGTCAACAGTTTTGGTACAGGAGTAATGGCCGCCTTTGCCACTGCCGTCAAAATAGATTCGTTTGCTTATATGCCCGTACAGGATTTCGGAAATGCTTTTTCTACCTTCATTGCGCAGAATTTCGGAGCCGGGAAAACCGAACGTATCCGGAAAGGAATCCGCAGTGCTGTTCTTGTCACCACCATCTTCTGCCTGCTGCTTTCCGTTCTTATCACAGGAGCTGCCCGACCTCTGATGCAGCTTTTTGTTTCGGCTCAGGAAGAAGAGATTATCCGCATCGGCATGGACTACCTGTATATTGAAGGAAGTTTCTATCTGGGAATCGGCTATCTGTTCCTTCTGTACGGATATTACCGGGCTGTACGCATGCCGGGAATGTCGGTGGTTCTGACCATATTCTCACTGGGTACGCGCGTAGCACTGGCCTACATTCTGGCAGCCATTCCGGCAATCGGAGTAAAAGGCATCTGGTGGTCCATCCCCATCGGCTGGGCACTGGCCGATCTGGCCGGATTCGTTTATTATCGGTTTACATCAAACCGTTGTCGTTCAAAATAGAACTCTGTGCCAGATAATCCGGAGTTCCTGCATAGATGAACATCACACTTCCTCCCTTGATGGCATCAATAATGGGACGGGAAAGCTTCTGAGGAACAGCCGGACAGCCGAAACTCCGTCCCAGTCTGCCGCCCCTGCTGGCAACAGCAGGATCGGCATACGCTGCTCCATGCATTACGATAGCCCGCTCCCGGGCTTTGTCATTGACACCTTTCTCCAGTCCATCCAGGATAAGAGAATAACCGTTTTTTCCCTGATAAGTAGTTCCGGTCAGATAAAAGCCCAGGGAACTCTTATAAGAGCCATATTCATTGGAAAAGGAAGTCGCATAGTTTTCTCCACTGTTCTTTCCGTGAGAAACAACCGATGCAAACAGTAACTTTTGCTTTTTCATGTCGAAGACAAACAGGCGTTTCTCGGTCGAAGGCTTGGAAAAATCAATGAGCGTCAGCACATCCCGCTTCCTGTCCTTGATCTTTTTATATCCGGCCACAGCCTGCCGGAAAGCTTCCTGACTCACCATTCCCTCCAGTCCCATTGCCTGGTAAAGGCTGACTGATGCATCAGCTTCCACAACAGTTTTCAGGTCATTGCGTTCCGCATCGCGCAAAGGATCGCCTGCCCGAAACAGCATTCCGGGAAGAAAAAAGAAAAAAGCAGATAAGATGATTCGACGCATAAGATAATTTCTTGAAAAATAACGGGCGCAAAGTTACAATATTTTTTTCATTCCTTTCTGATTCAGACAGTTAAAAACACTTTCCTTAACATTTCCATTCTGTCCTTAAGAAAAAACGGCCTGCACCGGTTCTTACATTCACTTCAATAAAATAAAAAAGGATTTCAGCTTCCGGAACGGATCAACCCGTTCGTTCCACTGAAATCCTTTCCTGAAAAGTTTCTTGTCTTTATCCTTCAATTTCGCTCAACTCAAGCCAGCGCATTGTTTTCTCTTCCAGCTCTTCATTGATCAGAGGCAGACGTTTGGAGTATTCCGTCAGTTTCTCCACATCCAGAGTTCCGCTGCACAAAGCGTCCTCCACCTCTTTCTTTTCTGTTTCCAGAGAAGCAATGTCCGCTTCAAGCTGTTCCATTTCCTTTCTTTCCTTGAAGGTAAGTTTACGCTTGTCGTTCAGACGGACTTTCTTCGTCTTGTCTTCCTGAGGCTTGGCTGCCTGTTTCTCGTGAACTTCCTTCTCTCGCTTCCAGTCCCGATAATCAGAATAGTTGCCCGGGAAATCACGGATATCTCCCTGTCCGCGGAACACCAGCAAATGGTCGACCACCTTATCCATGAAATAACGGTCGTGGCTCACCACAATCACGCATCCCTTGAAGCTTTGCAGATATTCTTCAAGCACCTGCAGGGTAACGATGTCCAGATCGTTGGTAGGCTCGTCCAGAATCAGGAAATTCGGATTACGCATCAACACCGTACAAAGATACAACCGACGGCGTTCCCCGCCACTCAGTTTGTAAACATAGTTATGCTGTGTTTCGGGAGTAAACAGGAAATGTTGCAAAAATTGCGAGGCAGTCAGCTTCTTGCCGTTGCCCAGCTCAATGACCTCTGCAATATCTGTAATCACATCGATCACTTTCATCTGTTCATCAAACTGAAGTCCTTCCTGCGAATAATAACCGAACCGTACCGTCTCACCGATATCAAGCGTACCGCTGTCCGGCTTCTCAATGCCCATCAGAATCTTGATGAACGTAGATTTTCCCGTTCCGTTATTTCCCACAATACCCATCTTCTCATAGCGGGAAAAGATGTAGGAGAAATCATTCAGGATCTTCAGATCGCCGAAACTCTTGTAAAGATGATCTGCTTCAAAAATCTTTGAACCGATATAGGAAGCCTTGACATCCAGCTTGACGTTCTGGTCGTAAACCCGCTGCTTTGCCACCTTCTCCAGGTCATAAAAAGCCTCTTCCCGATAACGGGCTTTATGCCCGCGGGCCTGCGGCATCCGACGCATCCATTCCAGTTCCGTCCGGTAAAGATTGTTGGCCCGGGCAATTTCCGCATTCGTTGCATCAATGCGTTCCTGCCTCTTTTCCAGATAATAGCTGTAATTCCCCTTGTAGGAATAGATCTGCCGGTTATCGATCTCGATAATTTCAGAGCAGACACGGTCGAGGAAGTAACGGTCATGAGTAACCATCAGCAGACTGACCTTCTCATGGTTCAGAAACTCTTCCAGCCACTCCGTCATATCCAGATCCAGATGGTTGGTCGGCTCATCCAGAATCAACAGGTCAGGTTCGGTAATCAAGACATTGGCCAGTGCCACACGCTTCAACTGTCCCCCCGAGAGATACTTGACCTGCTGATTAAAGTCACGTATCTTCAGCTGCGAAAGGATCTGCTTGGCCCGGCGTTCATAATCCCATGCTTTCTCATGTTCCATCCGGTCCAGCAAGTCTTCCAGTCCCGGATGTCCCGGAGTCTCCATGCAGCTTTCGTATTCCTTGATCAGCTGCACCACAGGAGTACCGTGATAGAAGCAGGCTTCCAGCACGGTCAGTTCTCCCGGATAAACAGGGCTCTGCTCCAGATAACCTACCCGCAGATCCCGCCGGAAGGTGATCTTTCCTTCGTCATAGCCTTCTTTTCCGGAAAGGATATTCAGCAAAGTTGTCTTGCCGGAACCATTCTTGGCGATCAGTCCGATACGCTGTCCTTCCGCAATACCGAATGAAATCTGTTGAAACAAAACCAGATCACCGAACGATTTCGTTAATTTTTCTACTTGTAAATAAGGCGTCATTTATTCTATTCAAAAAATTCAGGGTAAATGCTGCCGTTCCTGTATTTTCCAAATACCTGAACGGCCTATTTCCCGGAATCAGTCATTCAACACTTTTTCTACTTCCGATTCAATGCGGGCATATTCAGCCTTCAGGTCACACGGTTTTCCGTTCTTCACATAATCCCAGATGAGTGAAAGCGGATAAACCATTACGGAAGAATCTCTGAAGCGCAATGCCGGATACTCTTTCTTTCCGTCAATGACCGTAACCCATTCCATTCCATCCATCTCATTGACCAGGATGGTTCCGAAAGCAATACCAAAACTTTCCCAGGCAGTCCGCTGTCCTTTATTGAAACGGCCGCTGTCCAGCAAACGCTGAATACTTTCCACGTCCTGCTTCATGGCCGTAAAATCTTTAGTCAGCTGTTTCTTGATCGTAGACACCGCCCAATCGTAACATTCATTGATCACACTGATTTCAAGCGCACGCACCGGAATCACCTCTTTCCACAAAGGCTCATTTTCCTCACGTACTTTCAGCGAACGGATAATGTCTTCTGCCATACGGGGGCTTTCCCCTTTAGGTACCGTAAAAGAGCATTCCACAGAGATTGTTCCCTTGCCTGTCAGCCAGATATGCGACGTATACCAGGCACCGTTCTCCTGAAATGTTTCTGCCGAATATACACATGCCCAGGGACCTGCCTGCTCACGCCGGGCAGACTGATTCTGCTGAAGTTCGTCCGCCATACAGTCCTGAGCATATTTTGCGGATTTTCCCCGATAAGCGGATATCCGGAAATTTCCATTCCATTTTTCAGGATTATAAAAAAGGAAGCTGTCTTCCTCATCTTCAAACTCACGCCAGTCGTTCGGATATTCCAGAGAAAACCAGGAACCCGGAGAAATGTATTTCATAATGCAATCTATTTTGAATGTTCAGAACAATATTTTATGATTCACGCAGAAGTTTTTCCGACTTATTTTGCCGGAAGAATTTCAATCCAGTAATCATCCGGATCGTTGATGAAATAAAGTCCCATCTGCTCGTTCTCGAAGCAGACGCAACCCATTTCCTTGTGGAACTTACGCACTTCCTCGTAATCACCGTCTACACGCAGGCAGAGATGACTCTCGTTTTCACCCAGTTCATACGGTTCGGAATGATCACGCAGCCAGGTCAGCTCCAGCAGAAATCCGCTGCAACCGTCGGTCATATAAACCAGGACAAAAGAACCGTCTTCCGCCTGTTTGCGGTGAGACTCGTGCAATCCCAGAGCCGTTTCATAAAATTTGATACTGCGTTCCAGGTCTGTCACATTGATATTAAAGTGGTCAAATCTTCCTTTTATATTCATCGCTATAATCTTTTTAAATCAGAGTTTCACATTCAAATTCTTCACACTGACCGCGCCGTTCCAGCGCAATCATCCGTGCACCTTCCGCTTCTGCCAACGGACGAAAAGCCGCAGCTCTGGCATAAGCCTCATCAAAATGCATCGGTACAAAGATAAAAGTTTTTATCATTTCCACAAACTGTTGCGGCCCCCGCATGTATTCTTTTCCCAGACGCGGATCGACAGGAAACATCGCTACGTCCACAGTTTCAGTATACTTCCGGATCAACTGCAGTTCCTGAAGAAAGGCATGCTCATAGCCTTTCCATTCAGCTTCTTCACATTCATCCATCCAGTGCCAGTTGTTCAGATCGCCGGCATGAAAGATTTTCCGGCCATCCACTTCCACCAGAAAAGAGATTCCCACATCCGTCGAGCCAAAGGCATGTACCGACAAGCGCTCGTCCGAATAAGAATCTCCCAGCTTCAGCCACACCGCCTCCGCCTGTTCCGCTTCATGCAGGGCCTGAATGTCCTGCGAAAGCAGATACACAATATCCGGACGCTGAAGGCGCCAGGAAAGGACTTCCGGATTGAAATGATCCGCATGGGCATGACTCGCAAACACATACATACGGCCCGGACGCTTCAGAAGTTCCCGATGGAGAATACCGTCTCCATCCGACTCCGAATCCTTCCAGTAGTCAAAAATCAGTGTAAAGTCATCACCCAGCAGGGCAAATCCGCTATGATATAAATAAATCAGTTTCATAAAACATTATTTTCCGACAGGCTGTACATAAGCACGGGTCACCTTGTCTATTTCCAGAAACATATAGTTCACCTTACCCGAATGGATCAGTTTCTCATTTTCCTTATAGATGCGTGTAGCATATTCTTTCGACTTCTCGAACAGCAGCCGGGAAACACTCTCCTGCGACTTGCCCATCATGGTGGAGTCCAGTTTCTCTTCCGGGAAGAAGTCATCCAGGTTGACATCACCGATCATAGACGTCTCCAGAAAATGAATATTCCGGTGAGATGCATCCGTGTAATATCCGACAAACATATGTCCGGGCACACGCACCAATACCGGATTCAGGTTGATGGCTTTCAGCAATGAAGCGAAAAGCACACTGCCGTCCACGCAGTTGATCTGTGCCGAGAGCAGCGCATCATCAAAAGTACGGACACGCTGCGTAAAGACAACGTTCGACGAAAGACTGCTGTTGCTGATGGAACTGTACTTAAACCCACGCTTCTGCAACACATACCACAAAGCATATACCTGCTTGTCTACCAGATCGACACTCTTGCTCTGATATCCCCAGAAACGGTTCACGATACGGGAATCAAGCGCTTCACGAAGAAGACGGTCTATTTGAGGATTGTCTTCATTCACATAAGCTGCAAAAAACTGTCCCGTGTCGTGAAACTTCATCCGGCTGTCAATATAGCCCAACAAACATTCATTGATGCTTCGCACTGAAAATGTATGTACTCCTCCCCGCAGGGCACGTCTGTTCAGTTCGGCTTTCACTGAAACCGTCACCGGTACGGCCTGTTCGTTTTCCCGAAGGGCATCGTAGTTCCAGATTATGTCCGGAAACACCCAATATTCCTTTCCCGACTCCGGAAGAATGAATTCCGATACCGAATATGCAAAGAAAGGAGTTTCGGCCACTTCCACACGAAGCTTACTGTTGGCATGCCCGTTCTTCACGCGAACGGCAATACACGATTTCGGATTGCCCAGATAATTGGTATCCGCAGGAACAATCAGATTAGCATCAGTCGTTGCCGTAGAGAGCAGCGTTACCGGGAAGATATTCCCTCCCAGTTCATTGGATATTTCTATCCCCGAAGAAAACGGCTCCAGCCGATATATATATAAGGAAGAGCCCAGAACTGTCAGAATAGCCAAAAGGCATGTTGCCAGTTTCCATTTGTTCACTGTATTAAACAGCGTCTTGTCCAGTTTCATATATACTTAATTCAAAACAACAACTCTTCAACCCCTAAAAAAATCCGCCTGCAGTCTCTCGTACAATCCCCGACCGGTTACGTTGCCGAAAAGACTACAGGCAGAAATACGGTTGTTATCTTACCGCAATGCTCTCGATTTCTACCAGAGCTCCTTTCGGCAGGCCTTTTACGGCAATTGCAGAACGAGCCGGGCATTCACCTTCGAAATATTTGGCATACACGGCATTCATTTCAGCAAACAGGGACATATCAGCCAGGAAAACAGTTGTTTTCACGATATTAGCAGTGGTCAGTCCTGCTTCAGCCAATACGTTCTTGATGTTTTCGAACACCTGAGTTGTCTGTTCGGTAATACCTCCCTCAACGAACTCTCCCGTAGCAGGATCTACAGGGATCTGTCCGGACAGGAACACCATTCCGTTAGCTTCGATAGCCTGGCTGTAAGGTCCGATGGCAGCCGGAGCCTTTTCTGTAAAAATAACTTTCTTCATGTTTTTAATTATTATTTATAAATAAAACTTTCAACGGCTAAAGTAACACATTTCTTTCAATCAAACGACAGAAGTACAAAAAAAATGGCCAAGAGTTATTCTATTTCACAAAAAACGCGTATATTTGTCCTCGTAAAAGCATAACGACGCTTACACAAGCACATTTATGCTGTATACTCCAACAATTTTTATCAAACAAAGAATTAAAACTATCATTTTAATCAGTAGCCTTTGAAGCGTAAATCCGTACAGAAGCCCTGTGAAGCATGTCCAAGTCATGCTGATACGCGTAAGCTGGCTACCTATAAATTCATTACACGATACTTATGTATAATATCATTCAACTAAATGACAAGGATTTATCCGAGTTGCAACAGATTGCCAAAGAGTTGGGTCTGACTAAAACCGAATCCCTCCGCAAAGAAGACTTAGTCTACCGGATCCTGGACGAACAGGCCATTGTCGGTGCCACAAAGAAAGCAGCCTCGGCTAAATCAGGGGAAGAGAAGAAAGAAGGCCAGCCTCGTAAAAGATCACGCATCAGCGTAAAGAAAGAAGGCGATAAGGTGTACACCGCAACCAAAGACAAAGCACAGAAACTGGAAGCAAACACCCCGGCATTACCCGCTCCTGCCCCATTGTTCAAAGACGAACTTCCACAGACAGCTCCCGCTGCTCCTGCAGAAAGTCCAGCAGAAAACCAGGCTCCGGCGGCAGAGGCCACGGAAGAAAAGCCCAAAGCAAAACGCGGCAGAAAACCGGGAAGCAAAAACAAATCAACCCTGATCAAAGAAGCACAAGCCACACAAGCAGAAGAAGAAACCAAAAGCATTCCGGTTCCCGTTGCTGACGATGACATGGAACTTCCGGCACTCGACCTGAGCAACAACAGCGATTTTATTCCTATCGAAGACCTTCCCTCTGAAAAATTTGAATTGCCGTCAGAACTGCTCGGTAAATTTGAAGCAACCAAAGTGGAAGCTCCTGCAGCGCCGGCCAAGGAAAATAAAAACAATAAATTCCAGAACCGCCAGCAACGCCAGAACAACCGGTTCAACAACAAGAACCAGGCGCAAAACAACAATAATAACCAGCCTGCAGCGGCAACTCCTTCCAACAACCCTTCCACCAGCCAGCAGGCCGCACCCCAGCAACCGGAAAAACCGGCAGAAAAGCCTTATGAATTTGATGATATATTGAAAGGTACAGGCGTTCTTGAAATCATGCCTGACGGATATGGATTCCTCCGTTCATCCGACTACAACTACCTTTCTTCACCGGATGATATTTACGTTTCACAGTCACAGATCAAACTCTTCGGACTGAAGACCGGTGACGTAGTAGACGGAACCATCCGCCCGCCCAAGGAAGGCGAAAAATATTTCCCGCTGGTGAAAGTATCCAAAATCAACGGACTCGACCCGAGCCTCATCCGCGACCGCGTTCCGTTTGATCACCTGACTCCGCTTTTCCCCGACGAAAAGTTCAAACTCTGCAAAGGATACGACGACAATCTCTCGGCACGTGTCGTAGACCTGTTCGCTCCTATCGGTAAAGGACAGCGTGCGCTTATCGTGGCACAGCCCAAAACCGGTAAGACTATCCTGATGAAGGACATTGCCAACGCCATTGCAGCCAATCATCCGGAAGTCTACATGATCATGCTGCTCATTGACGAACGTCCGGAAGAAGTAACCGACATGGCACGCAGCGTCAACGCAGAAGTCATCGCTTCTACCTTCGACGAACCGGCAGAGCGCCACGTGAAGATCGCCGGAATCGTATTGGAAAAAGCCAAGAGACTGGTAGAATGCGGACACGATGTTGTCATCTTCCTCGACTCTATCACCCGTCTGGCCCGTGCATACAACACCGTATCTCCGGCTTCCGGCAAGGTTCTTTCCGGTGGTGTGGACGCCAATGCACTGCACAAACCCAAACGCTTCTTCGGTGCTGCCCGCAACATTGAAGGCGGAGGTTCACTGACCATTATCGCTACCGCCCTGATCGATACCGGTTCGAAGATGGACGAAGTAATCTTCGAAGAGTTCAAGGGTACAGGTAACATGGAGCTCCAGCTCGACCGAAACCTGAGCAACAAGCGTATCTTCCCGGCTGTAAACATCGTTGCTTCCAGCACAAGACGCGACGACCTGCTGCTCGACAAGACTACGCTCGACCGCATGTGGATCCTGAGAAAGTATCTGTCGGACATGAACCCGATAGAAGCTATGGACTTTGTCAAGGACCGGCTGGAAAAGACAAAAGACAACGAAGAATTTCTGATGAGCATGAACTCATAAATTCCATCAAAGAGACAGGAGGAAAGCCAGACCGGTTTTCCTCCTGTCTCTTTTTTAAGCCTCATAAAGACACACTAGAATCGTGCGGTCGATTGATACAGAAAGCCTACTTTCCGGCAAAGAGATATCCGGCTGTCACGGCCGGTTTCCGGAAGGCTTCGGGCTTTTTAAAAAACGTTTCGGCGTTTAAACAAAAAGACTTCGGCGTTTTGATGAAAACGCCGAAGTCTTTTTTTATCTTTTGTCTGCCTTGAATACAAGCACGTTACGACAGTCTGATCAGAAAGGCAGATCGTCCTTTTCGTCTGAAGACGAGAAGTCCACCGGAGCTGCCGGAGCGGCATTCAGCGGCGGGAAAGGTGCATCCATCGGAGGCATCTGCTGTGCATCAGCATTCACACGCTCTACCTTCCATGCACGGATACTGTTGAACCAGCGTCCCTGCCATTCACGGGCATCAATATCGAAGAATACATTCAGTTCTTCGCCCACCTGAATATTAAACTGCTGTATCTTGTCTGCACCGAAAACGTCAAAACACATTCTGCGCGGATACTGGTCATGGGTTTCGATGACATACTCCTGCACTTTCCATTCGTTCCCGTTCTTGGAGACACCGCCCCTCGGTTCGAGAACCGCAATTACTTTTCCTGCTAATTCCATAATTCTACGTTTAAATTTGGTTACGAAATTACGCTTTTCTCAAGAAGTAAACTAATTTTTCGACCGTTTTTTTGTGATGCATACGCAATCTTTTCGTAACTTTGGCAGTTAAATAGGGCCAGTCAAAAGCCCTTAAACAGCAACCTGTGAACGAAAAGAACATAGAAATTTAAAACAAATAAAAACATGAAGTTTATTGTTTCAAGTACCGCTTTATTCAGCCACTTACAGGCTATCAGCCGTGTCATCAACTCTAAAAACTCCCTGCCGATTCTGGACTGTTTCCTGATCGAACTGCAGGACGGAACCTTGTCGATGACCGCTTCTGACAATGAAACAACCCTCTCCACTTCCATCGAAGTAAGCGACTACGAAGAAGACGGACGCTTCGCCGTATCGTCGAAGACACTGCTCGAAGCACTGAAGGAAATCCCGGAACAGCCGCTGAGCTTTCAGATCAACTCCAGCAATCTGGAAATTACCGTACAGTATCAGAACGGTAAATACAGTCTGATGGGACAAAGCGCAGACGAATACCCGCAGGCTCCCGAGCTCAACGAAGGCGCCGTACAGGTAGTCATGGGAGCAGACATCCTGACAACAGGCATCAACAGAAGCCTCTTTGCTACGGCAGACGATGAACTCCGCCCCGTCATGAACGGTATTTACTTTGACATTACAACCGAGGACATCACCCTGGTGGCTTCGGACGGACATAAGCTGGTACGCAACAAGACCTATGCTGCTCACGGAGAAGAAAAGGCTGCGTTCATTCTCCCGAAGAAACCTGCCAACCTGCTGAAGAACCTTCTTCCCAAGGAACAAGGCGATGTGCAGATCGGTTTCGACGACCGCAACGCAACTTTCACGCTGGAAAACTACCGGATGGTGTGCCGCCTGATCGAAGGAAGATACCCGAACTACAATTCTGTGATTCCGCAAAACAATCCGCATAAAGCCATCATCGACCGCGCAAGCTTCATCAGTGCCCTGCGCCGTGTTTCTGTCTTCTCATCACAAGCCAGCAGCCTGATCAAGCTGAGCCTGTCGGAAAACATGATGAAGATCTCGGCACAGGATATCGACTTCTCCACATCTGCCGAAGAAAGCCTGATCTGCCAGTACGACGGAAATGCCATGAGCATCGGATTCAAGTCGTCATTCCTGATTGACATTCTGAACAACATCGCTTCACAGAATGTCATCATCGAACTGGCAGACCCGTCACGCGCCGGTGTTGTCGTGCCCGAAGAACAGGAAGAAAACGAAGACCTGCTCATGTTGCTGATGCCGATGATGCTGAACGACTAAACACAAGAAAACAAACATTGAAACGTCACTGATTATGAAACTCAATCTGAAGAACCCGCTGGTTTTCTTCGACCTGGAAACCACCGGAACGAACATCAATACAGACCGCATCGTCGAAATCTGCTACCTGAAGGTTTATCCAAACGGCAACGAGGAAAGCAAGACCATGCGCATCAATCCAGGCATGCATATTCCCGAAGCTTCATCTGCAATTCATGGAATTTATGATGCAGACGTGGCCGACTGTCCGACATTCAAGGAAGTAGCCAAGGACATTGCACGCGACCTGGAAGGTGCAGACATCGCCGGATTCAATTCCAACCGCTTCGACGTTCCGGTTCTGGTGGAAGAATTCCTGCGCGCAGGCATCGACATCGATCTGACACGCCGGAAATTCATTGACGTGCAAGTCATCTACCACAAACTGGAACAGCGTACCCTTTCGGCTGCCTACAAGTTTTATTGCGGCAAGAACCTGGAGGACGCACATACTGCGGAAGCCGACACGCGGGCAACCTATGAAGTGCTGAAAGCCCAGCTGGACCATTATCCGGATGTATTGGAAAACGACATCAACTTCCTGTCTGAGTATTCAAGCTACAACAAGAACGTTGACTTTGCAGGACGTATCGTCTACGACGACAAAGGTGTGGAAGTGTTCAACTTCGGTAAATACAAGGGAATGCCTGTTTCTGAAGTACTGCAACGCGATCCGGGCTATTACGGATGGGTCCTGAACGGTGACTTCACCCTGAACACCAAGAACGTACTAACCAAAATCAGACTGCGTGAAAGCGGACTGCTGAAATAATTATGATGAAAGGAAAGAAAATCGTCTTAGGTATCACCGGAAGCATTGCAGCCTACAAGGCTGCCGTGCTTACCCGGGGACTGATCAAAAAGGGAGCGGAAGTGCAGATCGTCATCACTCCGGCAGGCAAGGAATTCATTACTCCTATCACGCTGTCGGCCCTGACAAGCAAGCCCGTCATCAGTGAGTTCTTTTCACAACGGGACGGAACCTGGCACAGCCATGTCGATCTGGGCCTGTGGGCCGATGCCATGGTCATAGCACCTGCCACAGCTTCCACCATCGGAAAGATGGCTCACGGCATTGCCGACAACATGCTTGTCACCACATATCTTTCAATGAAAGCTCCGGTATTCATCGCTCCGGCTATGGATCTGGACATGTTTGCCCATCCGTCAACCCAGCATAATCTTGATATTCTCCGCTCTTACGGGAACCACATCATCGAACCGGCTGCCGGGGAACTGGCCAGTCATCTCGTAGGAAAAGGACGAATGGAAGAACCGGAAAAAATCATTGAAGTTCTTGAAAGATTCTTTGCAGGCAAGGAAGACCTGAAAGGACGCAAGGTTATGATCACAGCCGGCCCGACATACGAAAAAATCGATCCGGTACGTTTCATCGGCAACTATTCTTCCGGAAAGATGGGATATGCACTGGCAGAAGTCTGCGCCGAACGGGGTGCAGAAGTCACTCTCGTCAGCGGACCGGTCAGCCTTCAGGTTCACCACCCGAACATACACCGCATCAATGTGGAAAGCGCTGAGGAAATGTATCAGGCAGCAACTGCAGCCTATGCAGATGCCGATGCAGGAATCCTTTGTGCTGCCGTGGCTGACTTTACGCCTGAATGTACGGCCGACCACAAGATCAAACGTGAAAAGGAAGATCTGGTGCTGCGGCTGAAACCGACTCACGACATTGCGGCTGCACTGGGCAAGTCCAAACGTGAAAACCAGCGTCTGGTAGGCTTTGCACTTGAGACCAACGACGAAGTAGCCCATGCCCAGGATAAACTGGCCCGCAAGAATCTTGACTTCATCGTTCTGAATTCTCTGAACGATAAAGGAGCAGGATTCCGGTGTGATACCAACAAAATAACGATCATCGACCGCCAGAATGCCAGCACTTACCCGCTGAAGAGCAAAAAGGAAGTGGCCGAAGACATTATAGACAAACTTGTAACCCTGCTCTGAACAGCCGGGAATAGCTGAACCATTCATCATGTTACAGTCCATTTACATTCAAAACTATGCACTGATCGACAAGCTGGACATCAGTTTCACGTCCGGTTTCTCCGTGATAACCGGTGAAACCGGTGCGGGAAAATCCATCATCCTGGGTGCTATCGGCCTGTTGCTGGGACAAAGAGCTGACGTAAAAGCCATCAAGAACGGAGCTTCGAAATGCATTGTCGAAGCCCGGTTCCGCATTGCTTCTTACGGTATGGAAGAGTTCTTTCTGGAAAACGACATCGAATACGATCCGGAAGAATGTATTCTGCGAAGAGAAGTTTCTGCCAATGGAAAGAGCCGCGCCTTCATTAACGACACACCGGCTTCGCTGGCGCAGATGAAACTGTTGGGAGAAAAGCTCATCGACGTGCACAGCCAGCATCAGAATCTCCTGCTCAACAAGGAAGGTTTTCAGATGAACATTCTGGATATTCTTGCACAAGACGACGCTCAGCTCAGTGCTTATCAGAAGACTTTCCAGGACTACCGGAAGGTGTGCCGGGATCTCGAAGACTTTATCGCACAAGCCGAAAAGAGCCGGCAGGATGAAGACTATATCCGTTTCCAGCTGGAGCAGCTTGAAGAAGCCGACCTGAAGGAAGGTGAACAGGCTTCGCTGGAACAGGAAGCAGAGACCCTCAGCCATTCGGAAGACATCAAGTCAGGGCTTTACAAAGCAGAGCAGACCATCAACGACGATGAACGCGGAAGTCTTCCGCTCATCAAGGAATGTATGCAGACGTTGCAGAACATTTCGAAGGTGTACTCGCCTGCACAGGAATGGACAGAACGGCTGAACAGCTGCTACATTGAACTGAAGGATATCTCCCTCGAAGTTGCCAATGCACAGGAAGAAGTGGAATTCAATCCTTCCCGGCTTGACTATGTCAATGAAAGGCTGAATCTCATCTATTCCCTGCAACAGAAACATCGCGTAGACACGGTTGAAGAACTGATTACGCTGACAGACCGCTATCGGGAACAGCTGAACGCCATTACATCGTTCGATGACCATATTGCCGAACTGAACCGGCAAAAAGAATCCTTATATAATAAGGTAATGGAGCAGGCAGATATACTGACCGGACTCCGCACCCGTTCAGCCCGCCACATCGAAGAAAAGATGCAGTCACTCCTCATTCCGCTCGGCATGCCGAATGTCCGGTTTGCCGTGGAGCTGACCCGGCGCAAGGAACCCGATGCGAAAGGCATGGACAGCGTAGTGTTCCTTTTTTCTGCCAACAAGAACGGAACGCTTCAGAACGTGGCATCCATAGCTTCCGGCGGTGAGATTGCCCGCGTCATGCTTTCCCTGAAAGCCATGATAGCCGGAGCGGTAAAACTGCCGACCATCATCTTCGACGAGATAGACACCGGTGTATCCGGATCCATTGCCGAGAAAATGGCTCTTATCATGCAGGACATGGGACGCCAGAACCGGCAGGTAATCAGCATTACGCATCTTCCACAGATTGCAGCACGCGGCTGTGCCCATTACAAGGTATACAAAGAAGATACGGAAAGCGGAACCAACAGTCATATCTGCAGACTGACGGATGAAGAACGCGTCAGAGAAATAGCCAACATGCTAAGCGGAAGTACCATGACCGAAGCAGCCCTGAACAATGCCCGGGCTCTTTTGGGACTGAACAATAACCCAAACAGATAAATAACTTAATATGATTGAAAAGAACGAAATGATATTCGGCGTAAGAGCCGTCATCGAAGCCATACAGGCCGGAAAGGAGATTGACAAAGTATTGGTGAAGAAGGACATCCAGAGTGATTTGTCGAAAGAACTCTTTGCCGCACTGAAGGATACATTCATCCCGGTACAGCGTGTTCCGGTGGAACGCATCAACCGGATTACCAAGAAGAATCACCAGGGAGTCATTGCCTTTATTTCGCCCATCACCTATCAGCGGACAGAAGACATCGTTCCATTCCTGTTCGAACAGGGAAAGAACCCGCTGCTCATCATGCTTGACGGTGTGACAGATGTACGAAACTTCGGAGCAATTGCCCGTACGTGTGAATGTGCAGGAGTAGATGCCATCATCATTCCGTCGAAGAACAGCGTCAGTGTAAATGCAGACGCCATCAAGACTTCGGCCGGAGCCTTGCACACCCTTCCCGTCTGCCGGGAGAACAACCTGACAAACACTATCAGGTTCCTGAAAGAAAGCGGATTCAAAATCGTAGCTGCTACCGAGAAAGGAGACTATGATTACACCAAAGCCGATTATCAGGGACCGACCTGCATCATTATGGGAGCCGAAGATACAGGCGTACCTTATGAGCACCTGGCCTTGTGTGACGAATGGATCAAAATCCCCCTTTTCGGAAGCATCGAGTCTCTCAATGTTTCAGTGGCAGCGGGTATTCTGATCTATGAAGCTGTCAAGCAACGCGGCTTCGCCCCGGAAGAATAATCTAACCTTATTTGCATAGAACTGAACATGAAAAAAATTATTTTATTGCTAACCTGCGGTCTGGCTTTCTGCACGGGAACGGCACAAACCCTTCCCAAATGGGCTAACCAAGCGAAGAAAGCCGTGTTCTCCGTCATTACATACAATAAAGACAACAAGATCCTGAACACAGGAAACGGTTTCTATATCGATGAAGAAGGAACGGCTGTATCCGACTATTCCCTGTTCAAGGGAGCAGACCATGCGGTGATCGTAACGGCTGACGGAAAAGAGCTTCCTGTAAGATACATCATGGGTGCCAATGATTTGTACGATGTAATCAAATTCAAAACGGGAGTAAACAAAAAATCAGCCACGCTTGATCCCGCAGTACAAGGAGGAAAAACGGGAGAGCAGATCTATCTCCTTCCCTATTCCACGCAGAAATCTGTTGAAGGACAAACGGGTACAATCACCAAAGTAGACACGATCAGCAACGAGTCGCTTTATTATACCCTGAACATGAAGACGACAGAGAAAACCGTCAGCTGTCCGATCATGAACGCTGAAGGTCAGGTGATCGGTATGCTTCAGAAGAATACGGAAGCAGACAGTCCTGAAAGCTATGCCATCGGTATCAGCTTCGTAAAAGGCCTGTCCATCAGTGCACTTTCCGGAAGTGACATGGCTTTGAATTCTATCGGAATCAAAAAAGGACTTCCGGAAGATGAGTCACAGGCACTGGTTTACCTGTACATCAGTTCATCCCAGCTCAATGGAGAAGACTATCTGGAACTGCTGAACGATTTCATTTCCCGCTATCCGAACAATATGGAAGGCTACCTCCGCCGGGCTTCTTTCTACCTGTCTCAGGAAGGCCGTGGTGCAGATGCCGAAAAGGATCTGAAGGAAATGTTCAATGTGGCAACCAAGAAAGAGGAAGCTCACTACAACGCGGCTAAACTGCTGTATGACTACAACCTCAGCCTGGGCGAGAAACAGCCGTACAGTGACTGGAATTTCGACAAGGCCCTGAAGGAAATTAATGAAGCTGTAGCACTGGCTCCCGAAGGACTTTACCTCCAGCTGCAGGGAGACATTTATTTCGCCATGAAGAAATACCCGGAAGCTGTTACAAGTTATGAAGCAGTCAACAAAACAAATATGGCATCTGCTTCCAGCTTTTACTCTGAAGCCAAGGCCAAGGAACTGGCAAAAGCTGATATCAAAGAGATCATTGCTCTAATGGACAGCGCAGTCTCCAAATTCAATGAACCTTACGGAAAGGATGCGGTTCCCTACTTGTACGAACGTGCCCGCTTCCGCTCCGAAGCCGGTATGCATCGAGAAGCCGTAAAAGACTACAATGACATTTATGATGCAGTCTTGGGACAGGTTGGTGCTGAATTCTATCTGACGCGTGTTCATGCAGAGATGCAGTGCCGCATGTACCAGCAAGCCATCAACGATATCAACAAGGCGGTGGAACTGGAACCTCAGAACGTAGAATACTGGCTTGAAAAAGGAGGTATTCACCTGCGCGTCAATCAGCTTGATGAGGCTGTAACCGCCCTTCAGAAGGTCTTGAACCTCGATCCGAAGAATGCAGGAGCTTACCGGATGCTGGGATACACGCAAATCCAGCAGAAAAAGAACAAGGAAGGCATGGCCAACCTGGAGAAAGCCAAGGAACTCGGCGACAAGGTTGCAGAAGACTTGTTGCAAAAGTATAGTAAGAAATAAACAGATTATCTGAAAAAAAAAATAAACCGGACAATAAAGTCCGGTTTATTTTTTTATTCTGCCAGTGCCGGCATCTTCCGATTACCTCGGATCATTACTTTCTGAAAATCATTGACGATCCGCTCACCCATATTGATTCGGGTACTGTCGATTCTGCGGATCTCCACTGGAGTTACAGCATCTTTATACTTCGCCTTGCCCAGCTTGATCTTGACATGGTCAAGGTCAGCGGCATTACCAGTCACGTTAACACCGATCTTGAGCAAGGGGATCGGCCATTTCAGAATAGAGATATGATAATCAAAATTCATATCCAGTCCCTGCGTACCGCCTACCGCAGCCTGATAACGGTCAATCTGCAGCAAGAAAGGATAGACCGTTACCTTTCCATCATCCACGGTCAAGTTCACTGAAATACTGTCGAACACATTGCGTTCCTTGTTCTTGAAGCGAAGCATCTTCGAGATTTCCGCAAAGGTTTCACCATCCATCAGTACCAGGCTATCACCCTTGATATGAACAGCCGAGCGCAAAGTCGGTATACGGACATTCAGGTTGGAATCCAGGGCAGTTTCAGCTGCAGCTTCAAAATTAACCATTCCCTGGAAAGAACGAAGCATGGGCACAATCGTGTCCAGTGACGGAATAAAATCCACCAGCTTACCAATATTGATCTTATGAAGCTTAAAGTCAAAACCGGCATATCCTCTTGATTTCCGGCGTGCCCGGTAAACCAGCGTCGCATCAATGTCTGCATCCAGTCCCCGCATAGTCAGCTTCTTGAGGTGTACAGCCTGATTACGGACATCAACGGCTCCGTGTACATTTTCAAACACCATCTTTCCATATTTCACCCGTTTCAAATTGGTCTGCAGTTCGAAGTCTATATTCTTCGGAATGACAAACAGTTCCAAAGGCGCCGTATCTGTCGTATCCGTCTCTACAGCCAGTGAGTCTTCCGGGAAATTCAGTGAGTTGATCAGCTGGTTGCAATCCAGATTTCGTGAGTTAATCGACAGATTAGCCCGCAATAAGGTATGCTTCTTCATGGCCTCATAGAGGTTATAAACGGCTCCCGAAGCTGTCAGGTTGGAACGGCCGATTCGCATGGTTGCATTCTTCAGCTTGATCGAACGGTTGCCCACTGTGACCTGAGTCTTTCGGAAAATGATCGGCAATGCAAATTCGGGGGTCTTCACACGCAGGCGGTTAAAACCGATAATACCTTTGGGATCCCACACCGAATCACGGACTTTTTCAGCCGTAATGGCAAATCCTCCTTTATCCATCCCCATCCGCATGGCTCCCATCCGGCAGAAAAGTGTATCAGCCTTCATGCTCAATGCCACTTTCGGCATGGCCGGATTCACTTTACCCGGCTGAATGCGTATAGTAGCATTCGTCTTGCGGCAGAAAACTCCCAAAGAATCTGTCATCTCTCCTTTCAGCTGTTCCAGCTCCAGTTTGCACTCCATGTCGACAATGCGGGTTGTATCCTGCGGATTGGTCGACTTGATACGTGCAGTCAGTTTATCGATTTTCGAGTTAATCTGGTTGGAAGTCAGAGCAATCTTATTGATCTCCATCTTCGCCCCCAGCACCTCATTACCGATGAAAGCCAGAGATGCATCTCCGGTAAACGAGAAGTTATGCGTCGTATCTTTCAGCACCATCTGCTTCATATCCAGCTTTCCTTTCAGTTTCAGACGGCCCAGATCCTGCTTCTGAAGGGCAGACAACCGGCACCGCAGATTCAGATCCGCATCCACCTTTCCGCCTAACGTTACTCCCGGCTGTAAAGGAAATGCCTGCGACAGGGAAGTCAGGTCTATCGAAGACTTCGTATTGAAAGTTATATCAGGATCTCCCAGCAAATCCTCTATTTTTGCATCAGCCAGAATATCGGTATGCGCTCCCTGAAAACGGAAAATCTTGAGATCTGCATAGGATGGTTTCTTTTTCATCAGGTCAATAAAGCCAGCAAAATCTGCCGAAAGCAGGTCGATACCATATGGCAGTCCTTCATATTTGGCCGAAGCATCGTTTACCTGTACTTTCAAGGTTATTTCGGGCATCTGCTGTTTTCCGTACAAACCCTTCAATGTGCCGGCAACCTTCACCTCACCTTTTGCAGCAACCTTGGTGTCTTTCATAATACTTCTCGGAATCATCCGAAGAACAGTCTCCAACGACGGAGCATGCAATCCATAGGTCAAATCTACTGCTGCCGCATGATTGACCGTATCCCGGCGAATCGTTCCGTCCACATCCAGCGCCACTCCGTTAACAGAAAGCCGCGTATCCTTCAAAGTCAGCGTACGGGTCTGCCTGTTCAGATCAAGGTTGGTTTTCAGTTCCGTTGCCATACGCCGCAAGAGCAACCGGCCATCCTGCCAGAATATTATATTCCGGTTCTTAAAGTCCAGAGCCAGATCAGAATGTCCTTTCCGAAGCGAAGCTTTCAGGTTCAGGTCAGCATCCGTTACACGTGCATACAGCCGGGTGTCCCGATCATCAAACACCACATTTGCCCGCTTGAACGCAACCCGGTTGATATTAATCTCACTGATATCCGGACGTTCCTGCCCGGCCGTATCTTCTACGGCTGTCGTATCTGCAGCTACGATATCCCAGTTGGCAACACCTTCCTTATTTTTAAAAGCATATACCGATGCATCTTCCAGGCCCAGATAATACAAACTGATCTTCTTATCTTTCAGATAGTCTATCGGGTTAATGACAACCACACACTTCTTGAACGATACCAGAGAGTCCGTACGCTCCCACAACGTATCCCGAATGGCTTTCGAAACCAATGATCCGTCCGTAAGTTTCAGGCCGAAACGCGGGAAAGTAGAGAAGAAAGTCAGTTCCACACTTTCCATATCCAGCCTGGCATTCATGGACTGATTGGCCACCCGCAAAACTACAGGAGTCAGCCTCGAAGGGGTAAATACGAAGTTGACGGCAATGGTAACTACCGCCAGAAACACAGCGATCAGCGCCCCCACCGCAATCGCTGAAATTTTAATGGGTTTAAGAATTTTCCTGTTCATACTGATACTTATATTTAAATAAGGTATGCAAAGATAGTCAATTAAAAAAGAATGGATATTTGTTTCTCTGAAAAATAAGTGTTAGTTTTACTTCATTGAAAACTCCAAACGTATAGGATCACAACAAACCGATATGAAACATTACGATTATCTGATCGTAGGCGCAGGACTGTTCGGAGCAGTCTTTGCCTACAAAGCCAGACAACAGGGAAAGAAATGTCTGGTCATTGACCGCCGTCCGCATTTAGGAGGAAACATCTATTGCGAAAAGATTGAAGGCATCAATGTACATAAGTACGGAGCACACATCTTCCATACCTCCAACAAGGAAGTATGGGATTTCGTCAATTCCATTGTGGAGTTCAACCGATACACCAACTCTCCCGTGGCCAATTATAAGGGAAAACTTTATAACCTTCCGTTCAACATGAATACATTCTACCAGATGTGGGGAGTAACAACCCCGGCAGAAGCAGTTGCCAAGCTGAACGAACAGAAGGCTGAAGCCATTGCCCGCATGAAAGCACAAGGTATCTCCGAGCCGCGCAATCTGGAAGAACAGGCCCAGCTTCTCATTGGAAAAGATATCTACGAGACACTGATCAAGGGATATACCGAAAAACAATGGGGACGAAAATGTACGGAACTTCCAGCATTCATCATCAAACGTCTGCCTGTCCGCCTGGTGTTCGACAACAACTATTTCAATGATAAATATCAGGGTATTCCTGTCGGCGGATACAATGTACTGATCGAGCGACTGCTGGACGGTGTTGAAACCCGGCTGGAATGCGATTTCTTTGCACATCGGGATGAATTGACCGCACAGGCAGAACAAATTGTTTTCACCGGTGCCATCGACGAATTCTATCAGTACCGCTTCGGAAAACTGGAATACCGGACCGTTCATTTTGAAACAGAAGTCAAGGATTGCAGCAATTATCAGGGAAATGCCGTAGTCAACTATACAGAACGTGAAGTGCCTTACACCCGGGTGATCGAACACAAGCATTTCGAAATGTTCGGTACTGAAGTGGATAATTGTCCCAGGACTGTCATTTCGCGTGAATACAGTTCAGAATGGCAGGAAGGCAGCGAACCTTATTACCCCGTCAACGACGAGCGGAACAATGCGCTTTACCAGAAATACAAGGCACTGGCCGACGAAGAAAAAAATGTCATCTTCGGAGGGCGCCTTGCCGAGTATAAATATTATGACATGCACCACATTGTGGAAAAAGCACTGAACCATTTCCGTTCCTGACCGGCGGAATACAGCAGACTTTTCCTTTCACTCCGGATGATATTTCCCGTATCATCCGGAGTGACTGCTTTTAGAGAAAGCAGTAATTGTGGTCATAGAATCCGTAATCTGTCTACGCGTCCAACCGCAAAAAGTCACTAACTTTGTAAGTACATTAAACAATAATCTTGATACACACTGAATATGACAAAAAAAGTATTGATTCTCTCATCCAGCCCCCGCCGTAAAGGCAACTCCGACTCACTTTGTGACGAATTTATGCAGGGCGCCATTGATGCCGGCCATCAGGTAGAAAAAATTTTCCTGCGCGACAAAGTAATTCATCCCTGCATAGGATGCGATGTATGCAGCAGCCAGAAGAAACCCTGCCCGCAAAATGATGATGCAGCAGAAGTCATCCGGAAAATGCTGGAAGCAGAAGTCATCGTCATGGGAACTCCGGTTTATTTCTATTCCATGAGTGCCCAGATGAAAACGCTTATCGACCGGTGCTGTGGTCCTTACACGGAAATGAAAAACAAGGAATTCTATTTCATTGCCACGGCTGCAGAAGACGATGAAAAAATTATGGACCGCATTGTAACCAGCTTCAGCGGATTCCTCGACTGTCTGGAGAATCCGGCAGTCCGTGGAACGGTCTTTTGCGGAGGAGTCTGGCATGCAGGTGAAATCAAAGGAAATGCAGCTCTTCAGAAAGCGTATGAAATGGGGAAAAACATCAAATAAAAAATCTGTAAGTCTATGGAACTGGAAGCTTTTCTTCAGCATGTAAAAGAGCGTAAGCCTCTGAATACACCGGAGATCTATGAATTCATGAACCGGGCCAGCGACGAAGCACGCCGCATCACATTTGAACTCAACGGTGCATACCATTCCATGCCCGAGGTCAGAGACTTGTTTGCCCGCCTGTTCGGAAAACCGGTTGATCCCTCTTTCCGGGTGTTTCCTCCGTTCTACACAGATTTCGGGAAAAACATCACCGTAGGAAAAAACGTATTTATCAACGCCTGCTGTCACTTTCAGGATCAGGGTGGTATCACATTGGGCGACAATTGCCTGGTAGGACACAATGTTGTATTTGCCACGCTGAACCATGGTTTTGCCCCCGAAGAACGGCAATCCATGCTTCCCGCCCCCATCGTCGTGGGACGTAACGTATGGATCGGTTCCAATTCAACCATCCTGCAGGGAGTCACCATCGGCGACAATTCCATCATTGCGGCCGGATCCGTGGTTACCAAGGACGTACCGGCCAATGCCATCGTTGCCGGCGTACCCGCACGATTCATCCGTTCCATCAGTCCGGAGGAGGAAAAACAACAAAAACAGGCCTGAAAGGACTGTCCAAAAAGACTTCGACGTTTTACTTGATTCGTCGAAGTCTTTTCACTTAAACGCCGAAACGTTTTTTAAAAAGCCCGAGGCCTTTATTTCTTCTCTCCCGCACCTCCTTTTTAAAGTTCCTTTTTTCTCCTGCTGCATTTTTGTAATTATTGCAAATTAACAATATACTTAATTATAGGTATTGCGAAGTATGTAATAATTTAGTACCTTTGCAACGGTTTAGATAACTAAGCCTTATTTACTCTATAATTAATATTTCTATGGCAATAAATTTCAAAGAAGGACGTTGGAACCATGAGATCAACGTGACCGATTTCGTAAAAACGAACATCACCCCGTACGAAGGCGATGCCTCATTCCTGGCTGGCCCTACAGAACGCACCAAGGCTGTATGGAACAAATGTCTGGAAGCACTGGCAGAAGAACGCGCCAACAACGGTGTTCGCTCGCTCGACCCGTCAACCGTTTCAACCATTACCTCGTTCGCACCCGGATACATTGACAAGGAAAATGAAGTCATTGTAGGTCTGCAAACCGATGAAGTATTACGCCGTGCCATCAAACCTTTCGGAGGTATTAAAGTGGTGGAAAAAGCATGCCGTGAAAACGGAATGGAAGTAGATCCGAAAGTCAAAGATATTTTCACGCATTACCGTAAAACTCATAACGACGGTGTATTCGATGCCTATACCGAAGAAATCCGCTCATTCCGTTCACTGGGATTCCTGACCGGACTTCCCGACAACTATGCCCGCGGACGTATCATCGGTGACTACCGCCGTCTGGCTTTATATGGTATTGACCGCCTGATCGAGGCAAAGCAGGATGACCTGCGTCACCTGACCGGTCCGATGACCGACGAACGCATCCGCCTGCGTGAGGAAGTAGCAGAACAGATCAAGGCCCTGAAGGAAATCAAGATCATGGGCGAACAGTACGGACTCGACCTGAGCCGTCCGGCACAGAATGCCCAGGAAGCAGTGCAGTGGGTTTATATGGCTTATCTGGCTGCCGTTAAGGAACAGGACGGTGCTGCCATGTCATTGGGTAATGTGTCTTCTTTCCTCGATATCTATATCGAATATGATATGGCACACGGTCTGCTCGATGAAGCACACGCACAGGAACTGATCGACCAGTTTGTCATCAAACTCCGTATGGTACGCCATCTGCGTATGCAGGCTTATACCGATATCTTTGCCGGTGACCCGACTTGGGTGACTGAGTCTATCGGCGGACGCTTCAACGACGGACGCACCAAGGTTACGAAGACTTCTTTCCGCTTCCTCCAGACATTGTACAACCTCGGTCCTTCACCCGAACCGAACCTTACTGTTCTGTGGAGTCCGGAACTGCCGGAAGGCTTCAAGAGATTCTGTGCACAGGTATCTATCGACACCTCTTCTATCCAGTATGAGAACGATGACCTGATGCGTGAAGTGCGTAACTCCGACGACTACGGTATTGCATGCTGTGTATCTTATCAGGACATCGGCCGCCATATCCAGTTCTTCGGTGCACGCTGTAACCTGGCCAAGGCTCTGTTGCTTGCCATCAACGGCGGACGTTGCGAAAACACCGGTACACTGATGGTAAAAGATATCCCGGTATTGAGCAGCGACGTACTGAACTTTGAAGAAGTGCTCGCCAACTATAAGAAAGTGCTGAAGGAAATGGCCCGCGTTTACAACGAGGCTATGAATATTATCCACTACATGCACGACAAGTATTATTACGAAAAGGCACAGATGGCCTTCGTTGATACTGATCCGGTAATCAATCTGGCTTATGGTGTAGCCGGTATGTCTATTGCCGTTGACTCTCTGTCTGCCATCAAATATGCGAAGGTAACTGCCCGCCGCAACGACATCGGCCTGACAGAAGGCTTCGACATCGAAGGAGAATTCCCCTGCTTCGGTAACGATGACGACCGTGTAGACCATCTGGCTGTCGATCTGATCTACTACTTCGACGAAGAGCTGAAGAAACTTCCGGTTTACAAGCACGCCAAACCGACCTTGTCTATCCTGACCATTACGTCGAACGTTATGTACGGAAAGAAGACAGGTGCTACTCCTGACGGACGTGCCAAAGGCGTAGCCTTCGCTCCGGGAGCTAACCCGATGCACGGACGTGACAAGAACGGTGCCATCGCTTCCTTGAGCTCTGTAGCGAAACTTCGTTACCGTGACTCACAGGACGGTATCAGCAACACGTTCTCTATCGTGCCGAAATCACTCGGTGTTGATATGGAAAACCGTATCGAGAACCTGGTGACCATGATGGACGGATACTTCGTGAAGGGTGCTCATCACCTGAACGTCAACGTACTGAACCGCGAAATGCTGGAAGATGCCATGGAGCATCCGGAAAAATATCCGCAGCTGACCATCCGCGTATCAGGATATGCTGTAAACTTCATCAAGCTGAGCCGCGAACATCAGCTGGAAGTTATCTCACGCAGCTTCCACGAACGCATGTAATTACCGCACCTGTCTGCCTGCCAAAAGGCAGACAGTGCGACTTTCCATAGCTTAAGATACGAAGACACAGCGGGAATATCCCCGTTGTGACTTTGTGTCTATGCCCCTCTGACAAAAACAAGACAGACTTTACTTATTCGTACAACTAATAACTAATTCCATGATCAGAGTACATTCGTATGAATCATTAGGCACTTACGACGGCCCGGGAATCCGTCTGGTAGTATTCCTGCAGGGATGCAACTTCCGTTGTCTCTACTGTGCCAATCCGGACACGATCGATGCCAAAGGAGAAAGCAAGGAAACTTCTCCTGAAGAAATTCTGAAAATGGCTGTCAGCCAGAAACCTTTCTTCGGAAAGAAAGGAGGAATCACTTTCAGCGGTGGAGAACCTACCTTCCAGGCACGCGAACTGATTCCCCTGTTCCGCAGTCTGAAAGAAGCAGGCATACATATCTGTGTCGACACCAACGGAAGCATCTGGAATGAAGATGTCAAAACTCTGCTCACACTGGCCGATCTCGTCCTGCTGGACGTAAAGGAATTCAACAACGACCGCCACAGGAAGCTGACAGCCAGAAGCAACGAACAGACACTGAAGACTGCCGCCTGGCTGGAAGAAAACCAAAAACCGTTCTGGTTACGCTACGTGCTGGTACAAGGCTACAGCTATTTCCGTGAGGATATCGAGGCCATGGGAGAACATTTCAAAAACTATCAGATGATAGAGCGTGTGGAAATTCTTCCCTATCACACCTTAGGCGTCCACAAGTATGAGGCCATGAACCTGGAATATCAGCTGAAAGACGTAAAATGCAATACTCCCGAACAACTGGAAGAGGCAAAAGCCCTGTTCGACAAATATTTCAAGACTGTTTACGTCAATTAATGAAAAAAAATCACTCCTTGCATGCAGTATTGGGCGAATACTGTCATTTATAGGATGAAAAGGAAAGAATTTGGATTTTTAACATGGAGAAAACTGAACTAGTGGAAATGGAAAGACTTGAATCGATCAAGATGATCCCGCACAGGATATCCGGAAAACAGATAGAAGCCAGAATCACAGCTGCTACCTTAATTCTTGGAACTATCGTGCTTAACATTTTGTGGTGGGCAGGAATCCAGTTCATGGAAACAGACAATTCCCGCGAAATTACACAGAAAGTACAACCGATAGAACACCGGATTACTCAGAACGGGCTTGCAAGGCATTAAGCCTGATGGCCGGACGGCCAAACAATGACCTCCGGAAATGCAAAGACGCACCGAAAGGAACTTTTAGACTCTTTCGGTGCGTCTTTTATTTTCAGAAATACTCAGATCAGGATCACGGTCACATCACGAGCCCCGTGTGCTCCCATTACCAGAGCCTGTTCGATATCTGCCGTCTTGGAAGGTCCGGAAATAAATACTCCATATCCGTAGGAACCGGTATCAATACACTTATAAGCTTCGTGCATATTGTTCACAAGCCGGCTCTTGTCGACCAGCAGCACCAGCGCTTCGGAAATGAAATACACGGCACGCTGTTCCACGTCCTGCTGCACCCACACAGCTCCGTTCTCACAGACTCCTACCCGTCCCTGAACAATTGCCAGGTCTGTACCGTCCAGTTCACCCGGATTGCTGACATCGTCAGGACGGAACGTGGCACAAGTAATAGCCTGACCCTTGACTTCATCCACACAGGTGGCTATCCTTCCGGCATCCGGATACAGTCGGGTGATCACTTCATTGATATCTTCTCCTTCACCCAGCACCACCGCTTTTCCGCCGACCAGCTGCATGACCGAACAAAACTGGGCCACTTTATCGGCATAAGTCAGGGCTTCCAGCTCTAAAGGAGCATAATCCGGTTTCTCGTAACGCATTCGTGTATGACTGCGAATACTTTCCAATATATCTTCTCGACTACTCATAAAATCACTTCACTTTGTTTTTCTTCCACATTTCATTAAAACTTTCCTTCGCAAAGACAGGCATCTCATGCTCTTTACCCCAATCGTTCAGGCTGTTATAAACCAGCCAGTGAGGCAATGCATTGGCCACCGATGCATGATGCAGCGCCATGTTGAAAAGAGAAGGACGCTCCATCAGGAACTGCATACCGCCGGACATCAGTTTTTTCGACGGACTGGCCACACCCAAAGTATGTAGCTTCTGCCGCCAGCAATAGATCTGGTCAGCCAGATCAACCTTTGCCGGACACACGTTCTGACAGGAGTGACAAAGTGAACAGGCCGACACGTTGTCATAATATTGCTGAGGATCCTTCAGCATACCCAGATTGATACCGATCGGTCCCGGAATAAAATAAGTATATGCATAACCGCCGCTCCGACGATACACCGGACAGGTATTCATGCAGGCACCGCAGCGCAGACAGTTCAAAGCCTTGACATGATCCGGATCTCCAAGAATGCGGCTCCGGCCGTTGTCAACAATAATAATATGCAGTTCACCTCCCGTACGCGGTTTGCGGTAATGGGAAGTATAAGTCGTAATAGGCTGTCCGGTACCCGAACGGGCCAGCAGACGGGTAAAGACTCCCAGCGCATCCCGGTCAGGAACAATCTTTTCCATACCGAAAGCCGTAATCTGAAGTTTGGGCTGGGAAGTTCCCATATCAGCATTTCCCTCGTTCGTACAAACCACACACTCACCGGTGGAAGCCACGGCAAAGTTGGCTCCGGTCATGGCTGCTTCTGCCTCGATGAACTTCCGGCGCAGGTTTTTGCGCGCAGCATGAGTCAGGTAGGTCTGATCGTTGTTGCCCGGTTCCGTACCCATTTCCTTCACGAACAGCTCACCGATCTCTTCCTTCTTCACATGAATGGCCGGCAGCACGATATGGCTCGGTTTCTTATGCATCAGCTGAAGAATACGTTCTCCCAGATCACTTTCCACCACTTCCACGCCTTTCTGCTCAAGGTATTCATTCAGTCCGCATTCTTCAGCAAGCATGGATTTGCTCTTGATGAAATGTTTCACCTGATGCTCCTCCAGAATACGTGCCACGATGGAACAATATTCTTCGGCATCCTTGGCCCAATAGACATGGGCACCGTTAGCCTTCGCATTCTTTTCAAACTCGACCAGAAGCTGGTCCAGATGACTGTTACTGTACATCTTAATGGCACAGGCCATATCACGCAGATGCTCCCACTCGGGAACAGCCTTACTCATCTTGTCTCGTTTGGCACGTACCATCCACAGGGTCTCATCGTGCCAGGCTGCCAGACTCCGGTTTTTCAAAAAGGTCTCAGCAGCTTTTGAATGTTTCGTACTCATAGTCCGGCAGCTAAAATTTCAACAATATGAATCGTCTTGATCGGGAAGTTTTCACGCGCAATAATACCATTCTGATGCATCAGGCAAGAGCTGTCTGCTCCGACAATATATTCGGCTCCTGTCGCAAGATGACGCTGAACCTTATCACGGCCCATCTGACCGGAAACGGCATGTTCTTCCACGGCAAACATTCCTCCGAAACCACAGCATTCGTCAGGACGTTCAGGCTCTACGATCTCAATGTCCTTGACCAGCGACAGCAGGTCACGCAGCTTGTTGTAATAAGGAATATTCAGTTCACTGGGCGAAGAAAGGTGCATCAGCCGCACGCCATGACAACTGTTCTGAATACTTACTTTATGAGGGAATGAAGCCTGCAGAGATGTCGGCTTCACCACGTCATGAATAAACTCGCAGATATCATACACCTTGCCCTCACTGGCACAACGGTGTTTCTCCTCAGCCAGCAGTCTTCCGTAATTGTCACGTACGAAAACCACGCAGCTGGCAGATGGTCCTACAATATAATCATACTTCTCAAACAACTGGTCAAAACGCCGCGCCAGTTCAACGGCTTCATTTTCAAACCCCGCATTCGCCATGGGCTGTCCGCAACAAGTCTGGTCCAACGGATAGTCGACATCCACCCCCAGGCTTTTCAGAAGTTTAAACGATGCAACTCCTACCTGCGGATAGACAGCATTGATATAGCAGGGAATAAATAATCCTATTTTCATTAGTCTCAGTTATTAGTTTTCTGATGGCAAAAGTAGGTTTAATTCACGAAAAAGAGAAAAAGTAGGAAGTTTTTTCAAATAAAAGAGAAAAGAGATTAACGCGAATTAACGCAATTTCATTGTCCGCACGATGCGGTTTCAGCGTGCAGTCGATGAAGCCCAAACGACCGCTCGATGCAGCCTCATCGTGCAGTCGATTCTGTCCCAACGTGCGGTCGATTCTGAGGCATCATGCGGCCGGTCCCAAAACATGCTCTTACGGGCTTCAGGAACTCTCCTGTCCGGTCTCCGGGAGCCGAATGCGCGTGCGCCCCGCGAAATCACTTCGCAGGGCGCGCTCAACTAATAACTAACTTCTTTTACTTTTGTGGTTTACGTAATTTCAATATGACTAACACTGCAAAGGTAGAGGTTTCCCTGATTTTCCACAATACCTATTTGTTGGTATTTCAATCTGCCTCAAGCGGCCTTCCCTTTGCCGATATCCTACAAATTCATTTTCACTTCACTCAGTTCCACCAATTTGTTCACTATGGCATAAATGGTGAGTCCGGCAGCAGAATGAATCTGTAATTTGCGGGTAATGTTTCGCCGGTGCGTAATGACGGTATGAACGGAAATGAAAAGCTGTTCGGCAATCTCCTTGTTCGTCATTCCGCGTACAACGCATCCGATAATTTCTTTTTCCCGCTGACTTAACGAATTCTGGTCGCTATCCTCCTCTTCGTTCACATTCATCAGTGTCGAGATCTTGTGAGCCACCGCGTCCAGGTCATCAAACAAATTGATGCTTTCGTCATAACCCTTCAACTGATTGGCATCTACCACCGTACAGATCAGTGAAACGATCTTCATATCCTGCCGCGCATATTGCTGCTTGAAAGCCTCCAGATCAAACCATCCTTCAAACTGCGGGTTCACAATCAGAATCTCAGGCTGATGAGCTTCCATGCAATGCTGCAACCCCTCTTTCGAAGTTATCTCTACGGTCTGCACATTTAAGTCCGGCAGACGATTCAAAACAGCAACCAGTCCTGAACGGACGATCATGGACGTTTCAGCCACAGCTATATGTATGATTTCCTGCGATTTCATTTTGCCTCCTTTTCCAGCTCCATAATGGCAGGCACAAACAGGTAATCTTCCACCCGGTTGTGCGAAGCCAGATCTTCTTCACAACTGAATATATCGAACAAGGTCGCATTCAGCAACTGATTGTCACCGCTGGCCGGATAATATTTGATGATAATATTTTTCAGTTCAGTCAGCTTGGCATTGATCTGATCATGATGTCTTGCAAAGACACCGATGCTGTATCCCTCGGGATGTTCTCCCCGGAGCAGCTGCTCAACATAGACAAACACTTTTTCGTTTTCATATTCCATGTGCTTGCGTACCTCATTGACATACGCATCATAGAACTGAATGATCAGAAAAGCAACTTCATTCTCCCCGGAACAGTCGATCGCTTCAATCAGCTTCTTCCGGATGGCAGGCAGCTGAAAATCCAGGAAATAATGATGGGCATTCTTCAGGTAAGTCATCAGAGCCGGAACCGACAGTTCCTCCAGATGATCCTGCATCCGGTCGTTCTCTTCTGTCAGAAAGTTCACCACAATCAAAAAAGTATTGCAGTCGACTCCATTCATCTCGCAGACCTCCCTGACCGACTTGTCCCCGAAACCCAGTGATACGCCGAAACGGCTCAGCACCTGCAACAGGGCATAATTCTCACAGATCAGGTCGCTCATTTTATCAGTCGATTTATAACTTCTCGGTCTACACATATTCAATACACTATTCATCTGTTTCTCGGGATGCAAAGTAAGACAATTCATACGGGACATGCAATCCCCATTATTCGGTATATTGCATGCCCCGCAGGTTTCCAAATTCTTTATCAATATGTATGGTCATGTTCCTTCATCTCGTCTGCCGTAATCGGCTTGCGGTCAATGGCACGCCAGGCATAAATGATATATGCCAGCACGAAAGGAACCAGAACAGACACGTATGCCATCGTAGTCAGAGTGAACTGACTGGAGCAACTGTTTGCCAGAGTCAGCGAACTTTGCAGGTCGGCCGTAGACGGATAATAGGCTGTGTGATTATACCCTACGGTCAGCAGCAAAGCCAGTACTGTCAATACCGTACCGATTCCGGCCGGCCAGATACCCCGGACATACTGTTTACAGAAGATGCTCTTCCCTATTCCCCACAAAACACCGGCAACTCCCAGCAGGAACAATACCAGCAGATAAGGCATGGCCAGCAGGTTATGGAAATACTTGAACGGTTCCATATATATTTCACCTGTTTCCGGAACTACGGCAAAACCGTCTTTCAACAAAGTACGGATCACGAAAGCCAGAAAAAATACCAGGAAAGGAACAGCATCACTCACCAGCTGCCGGCGGCTTCTGAGATTGAGATCTTCATGACGGATGTTGTTCAGGAAATAAAGTGTACCGAGCAGACGGGCAAGGAAGAATACGGCAAAACCAAGAACCAGATTCCACGGATCAGCAAAAGCATCCAGCCCATGCCAGCCGTTGGCCCACTGGCTGATGACAGGCATCATCTCGTCAGTCAGATTTCCTTTGCTGACCATAAAATTCGAGCCATTGAAAAAAGTTGCTACCGCTGCTCCCAGCAGAAGAGGTCCGACAATCCCATTCAGAACCAGAAAGCGCTGATAGGTACGCTTGCCCAGCAGATTTCCCAGCTTGGACTGGAATTCATAAGAAACGGCCTGCAATACGAAGCTGAACAGAATGATCATCCATAACCAGTAGGCACCTCCGAAACTGGTGCTGTAAAACAATGGGAAAGAAGCAAAGAAAGCTCCTCCGAAAGTAACCAGTGTCGTAAAGGTAAACTCCCACTTCCGTCCGGTAGAGTTTACCAGCATGGTGCGCTCTTCTTCCGTACGTCCCAATGTAAACAATAGGGAATTTCCTCCCTGAACAAACAACAAAAACACTAACAGGGCTCCCAGCAAAGACACCAGAAACCACCAGTATTGTTGTAAAAAGATATAAGTTGCATCCATAATTTTCCTGTATTATTTTAATCTTGATTTATTCTATTGCTCCCGGACCCTTCTTAATTGCTTTCAGCATAATGCCGATCTCAGCCACAAGCAGAACGGTAAACATGATTAAGAAGATAAAGAAGGTGGTCTGTACTGAACCGGTTTCCAGACGGGAAATCGCGGCACCAACCGGCAACATGTCCTGAATTGTCCAGGGCTGACGTCCGACTTCGGCTACAATCCACCCTGCCTGACTGGCAATATAGGCAAGCGGGATACTCCACACTGCCAGCCAGTGAAGCCAGTTAAACCGCTCCAGCTGTTTTTTCCAGCCCAGGAATAAGACCACGGCAAAGAAAGCAATGAAATAAACACCCAGTCCGACCATTACGCGGAATGACCAGAACATCAGCCCCACATGAGGTACCAGAGATGCCGGGTCCTTGATGTATCCGTATCCGAAATAAGGCATGTTTTCATCGAGCACCTGACGGGCAGCCGCCATAGAAGCCTCATCACCAGCTTCACGGGCTTTCCGGAAATCAGCCAGTGCAGCAATTGCTTTTTTCCCACAGGCTATCTTCTCTTCTGCAGAAAGAGCTGTCTTTCCATCAGGAGTTTCATAACCTCCGGCCAGGATGTTATTGATACCCGGCACATAACCGGCAGTCTCATGTGTAGCCAGATATGACAGCATTTCGGGAATCTTCAGACTTCCGACCACGGTCAGCGGTTCATGAGTGCCGCCGTCATACAAAGCCTCCATCGCTGCAAGTTTCATCGGCTGCACTTGCGCCACCTGATAAGCCGACTTGTCTCCGGTTCCGGCCGTTACAAGAGCGGCAATCAGCCCGATCACTCCAGCCACCCTGATACTGGCCAGCGCAAAACGGGTTTCACGTTTCCGGATCAGGAACCATGCACTTACACCGATCACAAAGACTGCTCCCACAATCCAGCTGCTCAAAACCGTATGCAGAAATTTCATCACGGCTACCGGTGAAAAAGCAACCGCCAGGAAGTCTACCATCTCATTACGCATCGTTTCCGGATTAAATTCCATTCCAACCGGATATTGCATCCAGGAGTTGGCCACCAGAATCCACCATGCCGAAAAGGTTGCTCCCAGTCCCGTCAGCCAGGTAGAAGCCAGATGGAAACGCTTGCTTACCTTATTCCATCCAAAGAACATGACCGCAATAAAGGTGGCTTCCATAAAGAAAGCAACGATCCCTTCGATAGCAAGCGGAGCTCCGAAAATATCACCGACGAACCAGGAATAGTTACTCCAGTTCGTTCCAAACTGGAATTCCAGGATCAGTCCGGTGGCTACCCCCACCGCAAAATTAATTCCAAACAAACGCATCCAGAACTGAACCGTCCGCTTCCAGAACTCATCTCCGGTACGTACATACAATGTCTCCATCGTTCCCATCACAACGGCCAGTCCCAAAGTCAATGGAACAAAAAGCCAGTGATACATGGCCGTCAAGGCAAACTGCGCACGCGACCAGTCAATCATCGAAGTGTCGATACTTTCCAACATACTACATCAATATTAATTATTAAACAATCAGTCTTCCAAATTCCTGTCAGCTCTTTCTATCAATTCACTCCCTACATACTCCTGCTTCTCCATCTGATCTTTCCCTTTCAGAAAAGAAGGAAAGAAAAACAACTTCAGGACAAAGAACATAAGAAACAATTTGATCAGAATCAAAACCCAAAGTGTCCGGCCAATCGTCATTCCACGAAAACCGTCACGATAAAAGGTATAAATGCTAATGATATTCTTTTTAATCATAATCTATTTTTATAATAATTACAAAGGAAGCACTTTATCGGGAAAAAACAACACTTTATCCCGAAAAAATATCCGGAAATCCATCTCTTTTGTACTTCTCTATAAGGAGAATTACCTTTGCAATGTCATAAAAACAAAGGAACAATGAAACAACGAAGTTTATTTTTAATTGCGACTCTTGCAGCCAGCCTGCATCTTTCCGCGCAGGAAGGCAAGCAATGGACCCTGAACGACTGCATCAACTATGCTCTGGAAAAGAACATTCAGTTGCAGCAGAATAAGCTCTCGCTGGAAGAAAGTGAAATCGACATCAAAAGTGCCCGGGCAGCTCTCTTTCCCAGCTTATCGTTCAGTACGGGACACAATATCGTGAACCGTCCCTATCAGGAGAACAGTGCAACCGTAAGCGGCAGCGAGATCATCAGCAGTGACAGCAAAACCACTTACAACGGCAGTTACAGTCTGAATGCACAATGGACACTCTGGAACGGAGGAAAAAGACTGAATAACATCAAACAGCAAAAGACCAACCGTGACATTGCAAACCTGACAGTAGAAGAGACTGAAAACATGCTTCAGGAAGAAATTGCCAAGATCTTTATCCAGATCCTCTATGCTGATGAATCCGTAGAGATCAACAAAGGAACACTGGAAGTAAGCCAGGCAACTTACGAACGAGGCAAAGAGTTATTCAAAGAAGGCAGCATATCAAAAGCTGACCTTGCACAGCTGGAATCACAGGTAAGCAACGATCAATATCAACTGGTTACAGCCGAAAGCTCCCTGAGAAACTACAAACTCCAGCTGAAGCAGCTGCTGGAACTGGATGGTACTGAAGAAATGGATCTGGTACTGCCGGAACTCAATGATGAACATGTCATGGAGTTGCTTCCCAGCCAGCAGGACATTTATCAGACAGCGCTGAACACCCGTCCTGAAATCCAGAGCGGAAAACTCAGCATTGATAATGCCAAACTGGCAATCTCAACGGCCAAAGCCGGATATTATCCAAGTATCAGTCTGTCGGCCTCAACCTCCAGCATGACCAACAATGCCAGTCAGAACAACTGGGCCCAACAGATGAAATACGGATGGAACAACACAATCGGTGTCAGCCTGAGTATTCCTATCTTTGACAATCGTCAGAACAAGACAAACGTCCAGAAAGCCAAGATACAATACTCAACAACGCAACTGGACCTGGTCAACAAGCAAAAGGAACTTTACACCACCATTGAAACTTTATGGCTGGATGCCCTCAACGCGCAACAGCAATATGCTGCGGCTGAAAGCAAAGTAAAAAGCAGTCAGACCAGCTTTGACATGGTCAGTGAACAATTCAATCTGGGTATGAAAAATACCGTCGAGCTGCTGACTGAGAAAAACAACCTGCAAAGTGCCCGGCAAGAACGTGTCCAGGCTAAATATATGGCCATTCTGGATCGCACATTGCTGAACTTCTATGCAGGACAGGAAATCAAACTTTAATCCATTCAACGAATCTGTTTCAAAAATCCAAATTATGAATAAGAAAAAAACTATTATCACGTCTTTGGCTGTCATCGTCATCGCAGCCGGAGGATACTGGATATTCGGAAGCCCCAAAGCTCAAAATAAAGTAGACTTCTCCACTACAGCAGTAAAACGAGGAAATATCAGTAATTCCATTACAGCAACTGGTACTATTGAACCTGTAACTGAAGTACAGGTCGGAACACAGGTTTCCGGTATTATCGACAAAATCTATGTTGACTACAATTCAGTAGTCAAACGCGGACAGCTCATTGCTGAGATGGATAAGGTGACATTGCTCAGCGATTTACAGTCGGCACAAGCCACTTACGACGGAGCAAAGGCCGAATATGAATACCAGAAAAAGTTGTATGACCGTAACAAGACTTTGCACGAAAAGCAACTGATCAGCGATACAGAGTACGAACAGAATCTTTACAACTACCAGCGCGCGAAGAGTTCCTATGAGGAAAGCAAAGCCGGACTGGCAAAAGCTGAAAGAAACCTGTCGTATGCTACCATTACTTCACCGATTGACGGAGTTGTAACCAGCCGGGACGTTGAAGAAGGACAGACCGTCGCTTCCGGATTCGAAACCCCGACCCTCTTTAACATTGCAGCCGATCTGACGAAAATGCAGGTAGTGGCCGATGTAGACGAAGCAGACATTGCCGGAGTGAAAGACAGTGCCAGAGTTACATTTACCGTCGATGCTTATCCTGACGACGTATTCGAAGGCAGAGTTTATCAGATTCGTCTGGGAAGTACAAACAGTACCTCAAGCAGCAGCTCCACAACCAGCAGCGAAACTGTTGTCACATATGAAGTCGTCATCACAGCAGACAATCCGGATCTGAAACTGAAACCGCGTTTGACTGCCAATGTCACCATCTATACGGATACCCGTGAGAACGTACTGACAGTTCCGAACAAGGCTTTACGCTTCACTCCAGAAAAGACACTGGCCAAAGGTCTTAAGATTCAGGACTGCCAGGCACAGCATAAAGTATGGACACTCGATGCAACAGGCTTTACAGCACATCCGGTGAAGATTGGTATGAGCGACGGCAGTAACACGGAAATTCTGGAAGGAATTGCCGAAGGCTCACAGGTTGTGACTGAAACCATTGTCAAGAGCGAAATGCCCGAAATGGCAGCCGGGGAAAATGGTGGTGAACAGAATCCGTTCATGCCAGGCCCTCCGGGAAGAGACAAAAAGAAAAATAAATAAGGAACAGCCATGAACAAGATTGTAATTGAACTCCAAAATATCAAACGAAACTTCCAGGTGGGAGATGAAACGGTACATGCCTTGCGTGGCGTTTCTTTCTCCATCCGGGAAGGAGAGTTTGTCACCATCATGGGAACATCCGGTTCCGGTAAGTCCACCTTACTGAATACACTGGGATGTCTGGATACTCCCACCAGTGGTGAATATCTGCTCGACGGCGTATCCGTACGCACGATGAGCAAACCGCAACGAGCAATTCTTCGTAACAGAAAGATTGGTTTTGTATTCCAGAACTATAACTTACTGCCCAAAACAACAGCCGTAGAGAATGTAGAACTTCCGCTGATGTACAATTCATCCGTATCAGCAGCCGAGCGTCGCCGCAGGGCTATCGATGCCCTGATGGCCGTCGGCCTGGGAGACCGTCTGGAACACAAGTCAAACCAGATGTCAGGAGGACAGATGCAACGTGTAGCCATTGCCCGCGCACTGGTCAACAATCCGGCCGTTATTCTGGCGGATGAGGCAACCGGTAACCTGGATACACGTACCTCTTTCGAAATTTTGGTATTGTTCCAGAAACTGCATGCGGAAGGACGTACCATCATCTTCGTCACACACAATCCAGACCTGGCCCTTTACAGCAGTCGTAATATCCGGTTACGGGACGGACACGTGATTGAAGACAAAACCAACGATCACATTCTTTCGGCAGCTGAAGCACTCGCAGCACTGCCAAAGAACGATGACGATTAATACACCTTATTATATATAAGACGATATGAACGGAACAAACCTATTCAAAATAGCGCTTCGCGCATTGGCCAACAACAAGATGAGGGCTTTCCTCACCATGCTGGGTATCATCATCGGTGTTGCCTCAGTGATTGCCATGCTGGCCATTGGACAAGGCTCCAAGCGAAGCATTCAAAAACAGATTTCCGAGATGGGATCAAACATGATCATGATCCATCCCGGGGCTGAAATGCGAGGCGGTGTACGACAGGACCCTTCATCCATGCAAACGCTGAAGCTGGAAAACTATGAAACCCTGAGCGAAGAATGCATGTACCTTTCTGCCATCAGCCCGAATGTATCCGCATCCGGACAGCTGATTTCCGGAGCCAACAACTATCCTTCTTCCGTCAGCGGCGTAAGTATCGGCTATCTCACCATCCGTCAGCTCTCCATAGAACAGGGCGAAATGTTCAGTGAAGAAGATATCCGGACTGCAGGTAAAGTCTGTGTCATTGGAAAAACAATTGTAGACAACCTGTTTCCTGACGGCAGTGATCCTATCGGAAAAATCATCCGATGCAATCAGGTTCCTCTCCGTGTGATCGGAGTCCTGAAATCCAAAGGATACAACTCCATGGGACAAGACCAGGATGACGTGGTACTGGCTCCTTACACAACAGTAATGAAACGTCTGCTCGCCCAGACCTATCTGAGTGGTATCTTTGCCTCAGCTCTGACTGAAGACATGACGGAAGAAGCCGTAGACGAGATCACTACTATCCTGAGACGTGAGCACAAACTGAAAGAACAGGATGATGACGATTTCACCATCCGTACCCAACAGGAACTCAGCTCCATGATGAACACGACAACCGATCTGATGACCACCCTGCTGGCCTGTATTGCAGGAATCTCACTGATTGTTGGCGGTATCGGTATCATGAATATCATGTATGTGAGCGTAACCGAACGTACCCGTGAAATCGGACTCCGAATGTCAGTAGGAGCACGAGGCATAGACATCCTGTCCCAATTCCTGATCGAATCCATCCTGATCAGTATCACCGGAGGTCTGATTGGCGTCATACTGGGATGTGGAGCATCCTTCATTATCAAGAGTGTGGCTCACTGGCCGGTATTTATCCAACCCTGGAGCGTCTTGCTTTCGTTTGCCGTATGTACCCTGACCGGAGTGTTCTTCGGATGGTATCCGGCCAAGAAGGCAGCCGACCTGGATCCGATCGAGGCTTTGCGCTACGAATAAATTTCATAAACCTGGAACAACTTTGTTCTTCATAACTTTGGTTTCCTGGTCCGGTTGCGAATCGTGGTAGATTTGTGCTTCTCCATTACAAAACTATCCCTCGCGGCCGGACCTTTTTTTAAAAGAAATCACTATCTTTGTTCATGTTAACATCTCATATACCCATGAAATCCGTCAACGAAACCACAAGCCGGCCATTCGAGTTTATCATTCATACCATCTGCTGGGGAATGTTCTTTGGATTCTCGTTGTTCTTCACCCAGCGTGACAACGGAACCATCGACTGGAATGCATTTCTACATCATTCCCTTGTCCCTGCATCCTTCTTTGTCATCTTCTACATCAATTATTTTCTTTACATACCCCGTATCCTTTTTCGCAATCACCTGAAGCAGTTTCTGCTCCTGAACCTGCTGACGATCCTTGTATTCGCTGTACTACTGCGGGCGTGGCACGGCATTTACATGCCCCCTCCTCCCCAACAGTTCCGCCCCACTCCACCTGTCTTCATTTTCTATCTGCGTGATATTGCCAGTCTGGTATTTACTGTAGGACTCAGCGTAGCCATCCGCATGAGTATCCGATGGAGCGAAGCGGAAGCAGCCCGAAGAGAAGCCGTGAAGAGCCGGATGGAAGCCGAACTGAAAAGTCTGCGCAACCAGTTGAATCCTCACTTTTTGCTGAATACCCTGAACAACATCTATGCCTTGATTGCCTTCGATACAGACAAGGCCCAGCAAGCAGTCCAGGAACTCAGCCGCCTGTTACGCTATGTTCTGTATGACAATCAGGAAAAATACGTTCCGCTTTGCAAGGAAGTGGGATTCATTTGCAATTACATTGAACTGATGCGCATACGAGTGACCGAAGACGTGGATATCGAAACTCATTTTGACATCAAGCCTGACAGTCAGACTCCTATTGCACCGCTTATTTTCATATCACTGATTGAAAATGCATTCAAGCATGGAATCTCTCCGACTAATCACAGCTTTATCCACATCAGCCTGACTGAAAAGGACGGACAGGTAAATTGCGTCATACGCAACAGTAATTACCCCAAGAATGAGAATGACAAAAGCGGCTCCGGCATCGGACTGGAACAAGTGCAGAAAAGGCTGGAACTGCTCTACCCCGGACGGTACAAATGGGAATGCAACCATAGTGAAGACCAAAAAGAATATTATTCCTCAATTACGATAACCACTTAAAAAGAATAACGAATATGAACCTACGTTGTGCTATCATAGATGATGAACCTCTGGCTTTAGGACTATTGGAAAGCTACGTACGAAAAACTCCTTCCCTTGAACTTTGCGGACGCTACTCAAGCGCCATTCAAGCCATGCAGGCACTTTCCGAGCAACCTGTTGACTTACTTTTTCTGGACATTCAGATGCCTGAATTAAGCGGACTGGAATTTTCACGCATGATTCCGGAAAGTACACGGATCGTCTTTACGACTGCCTTCGGCCAATATGCGTTAGACGGCTACAAGGTGAATGCACTCCACTACCTGCTTAAACCCATCAGCTATAACGATTTCATGGAAGCAGTCAATAAAGCCATCCAATGGTTTGAACTACGGCGGAAAGCAGAAGGAAACAATCAGCCTGCGGTCTCCTCACCCGCTGTTATCAACGATTATATCTATGTGAAAAGCGATTACAAACTGGTTCAGATAGAACTGGACAAAATACTTTACATTGAAGGCCTGAAAGATTATATCAAGATCCATATCGAAGACAACCCGCGTCCGATTCTTTCCCTGGTGAGCATGAAAGCCATGGAAGAAAAGCTACCGGCAGACCGTTTTATCCGTGTCCACCGTTCTTTTATCGTACAAAAACAGAAAATCAAAATGATTGATAAAGGACGCATTGTTTTCGGAAAAGAATACATTCCTATTTCAGACAGCTACAAGCAAGAGCTACAAATTTATGTTAACGAACATATTATTTGAAAGATGTTTGTAGCGTAAACAAAATAATGCGCAAAAAGTTCATTTTTTTTGCACTTTATTTTGCAAGGAATTAATTTAACACCTATATTTGTGCTGTACATAATAAGTGGAAGTTGTGAAACTTCCTTATTAGAATAGTTTAGTTAAGTCTAGTTTAGTTTTTGTGTTGTGATACTCCTGGCAATAGAGATTGCCGGGAGTATCTTTATATCTGTATTTTATTTGAAATGCAGGAGAAAAGTAGTCATCCGCTGATCGCTGCGTGCAAGTGTCAGCGTACCGTTATGCAAACGCATAATCTGCCGGGAAAGACTCAGACCGATACCGGTGCCTTCCTGCTTGGTTGTATAGAAGGGAACGAAAATTTCTTCCTGACTCTCCGCACTGATCGGCCGGCCATTGTTTGAAACAGCAATCTTTATCGTTTCGGCAAAATCAATTTCTGCCGTAATCTTTATTTTGGTTGCTCCAGCCTGCAAGGCATTTTTCACCAGATTGACAAAAACCTGCGACAGCTGATTCTCATCGGCATACAAAAGGATGTCATCAGATTTTTCCTCATACAGAAAAACAGCCCCAGCCTGATGAACAGACTCCCGCGTAAGATGTTCCACCTTATCAATCAGTTCGCGTACGAAAAAAGGTTTCTTGACAGGTGCTGAAACATGGGTCAGACTCCGGTACGTATTGACAAATTTAATCAAACCGTCAGACGAACTGGCTATGGTATCCAGTCCCAGTTTCAATTCTTTCCAGTCGATCCGGTCTGACCGGTCCGTATCTCCCACTTCCTGCGAGAGAGTATGACTCAATGAAGCAATCGGAGTTACCGTATTCATAATCTCATGTGTAAGTACCCGGATCAGCCTGTTCCATGAAAGTTCTTCATTGTGTACCATCTCCCCCGTGATATCATTCAGAGCTATAATTTTCACCCGCTCCCCCTGAAGCAAAGCCTCTGATGCTGAAATAGACACTGCAATTTTTCCCTGTTCGTTATAAAACAGACTTCGCTGTTCGCTGTTGGAAGAGACTTTCCAGAAAGCATCTTCCAGTTCTGCACTTACAGACCGCAGCTGGCGTACATGGCTCAATGTAGCCAGTCCCAGCAGATTCAGGGCCGACGAATTGCTGTAAACCACCTGCCCTTTCCGCTTCTCAGACAACTCCACCACAACAATTCCAGTATGTACCTGCTCCAGCATCCAACCATAATACTTTTCCTGTTCGGCTATTTCCTGACGCTCCCGGTCGTACAAAACATGAATCCGATTCAATGTCCGGTTAAAACGGCGATACCAGAACTTCTCTTCGCTGAAATGAAAATTCGTCTCCTTGTCTTCCAAAGCATCCAGCATATAATTCAGTTTACGGTAAATCCTCCGGAGAAAATAAGCTCTGGAAACTATAGCCGAAACCACAGCGACGGCCAGAAGAATAAGTATAAGTGTCGGACTATTCATATCAGATATTGTACTTCTTCAGTTTTGCATACAACGTAGGACGACTGATATTAAGTGACTTTGCCACATGCGTCAGGTTTCCGTTAAAACGGCTCATTGCGGCCCGGATCGCTCTTTCTTCCACCATTTCGAGAGTCTCTTCGCCTTGGGAAGCCTCCGCTTCGGAAACTGGAGATGAAGACAAATGAAAATCCCCCACATCCAGCAACTCCCCATCAGCCAGAATAACCGCCTTCTCTATACCATTCTGAAGTTCCCGGATATTTCCGTTCCAGCGGCTGGAAACCAAAAGTTTTTCCGCCGCACCGGTCATTCCTGTCACCGGACGATGATATTTCTCTGCATAACGGGCTATGAAGAGTTTCGCCAGTGGAAGAATTTCATCCTGCCGCTCACGCAACGGCGGCAATTCAAGACGAATGGTATTGATGCGATAATAAAGGTCTTCACGAAATGTTCCATTGCGCACCATTTCCTCCAAATTCTTATTCGTCGCACAAATCAGCCGGATATCAACCGGTACCGGATGTGTATCTCCTACTTTCGTTACCGAACGGTTCTGGAGAACCCGAAGCAGTTTCGCCTGAAGGTGCAAAGGAATATTTCCGATCTCATCCAAGAAGAGTGTGCTTCCGTTCGCCTGTTCCATCTTTCCCACATGATCGGCATATGCATCAGTAAAAGCACCTTTTACATGTCCGAACAGTTCACTTTCAAATAATGTTTCAGTAATCGCTCCGGCATCGACACAGACCATCGGCTTCAGCCCCCGGTCAGACAAACGATGAATTTCTGCAGCCAACACATCTTTTCCGGTTCCGTTTTCGCCGGTAATCAGGACACTGGCTTCCGTTGGAGCAATCTTTTCCACCGTACGGCGGATTCCGGACATAACCGGTCCTTCTCCCCAGTACATTTTCGCCACAGTAGAAGATTCCGTTTCTTTAGCAACAGTTTTTCCGGTCTTCCCGGATTTTTGAACCACCTTATCGCATGCAGCCTGCAACACGGAAACCAGTTTCTCATTGTCCCACGGCTTCACAATAAAATCAAAAGCACCCCGCTTCATCCCTTCCACCGCCAAGGCAATATCCGCATAAGCAGTAAAAAGTACCACCTCGGTCTGCGAACTGATCCGCTTGATTTCCGAAAGCCAGAATAATCCTTCGTTTCCCGTATTGGTATCAGTCTCAAAATTCATGTCCAGCAGAACTACATCCGGACGGAAATCACGCAAACATGCATGAATTGCCGCCGGAGAAGCAAGCAGTTCCACTGCATTAAAATATTTGGGCAATAAAATCTTCAAGGCTGCCCGAATACCTGAATTATCATCTACAACCAGTATCTTTCCTTTATTCATCATGGTCTGTTTCTCTTTTTATCTTTCAAAAATAGGAATTTTCAGATAATCCTCATCGTCTTTTGTTTCTTTTCCTTTTAACTTTATTACTCTACTACCAATTAGAATGATCGGATTACAGCATAGGGCAAGCGGCTTCCCCACCTTATATATATACTATTCAGCAGAAAGACTGTCACGCGGTACTTCACGGGCTATCGTAGCATACATCACAGACACAAGCACTGCCGTAAGGATCTGCATCAGAATAAAAATCAGGATAAAGACAACAGGCGTAACCGGTATGCGGAAGGCAAAGTTGCCCAACCAGTCGGAAACCATCCACCATGAAAAAGGAAGTGCCAGCGCAAAAGCGATACAGACAAGCCAGAAGTAAGGCTTGAGGCCTAAGCCTATAATATCGGTAAATTCAGCTCCAAACACTTTCCGCAAAGCAATTTCCTTCCGCTTGTAATATATGTCAAAGATTACCAAAGCAAACACGCCGACCAGTGACAGAACAACCGCCAGCAAGGAAAAACATAAAAGGATGGTCCCGAACCGGACTTCCCTCTGATAGAGAGAATTCAGCAACTGATCATAGAATTTAACTTCCACCGGATAAGCTGCATCCATTCTGGCAACCGTCTGCCGGATATGTGTCACGGCTGTTACGGCATCAAAACCTTTTTTCAGCCGGATGTAAACGATCGGCAAATTATGCGAAGAAGAGGATGATACAGAAAAGACTATCGGAACTTTCTCCTTCCGGGCCGAAGTAAATGCCACTTCCTCACAAATGCCGACAATCTCTCCATCCAGGTCGCTGAGAGGACCGATACCGACTCCATAATGATCGCGCAAAAAAGCATTAATGATATATCCTGAATCCGTGTCACCGGTAAAATTACGTCCCTCGATAATGCGGATTCCCATCACATCAAAGAAATTCGGAGAGCACCAGATCCGATAAGTTTCAGCCTCCTCACCTTTCCATTTCATTCCCCAGGTAGAATAAGAATCCTGCCCACCGACATATTCAGTTGCAAAAGCCACATCTTCTACCTCCGGATACTGCCGCAGTGTCTCCTGCAACCAGGAACTCTGCTTCCCGGCCATCTCACTTGTCAGTTCAACGATCGCCAGCTGATCCTGGTCAAACTTCGTACTGGAATGCATCATCATCCGGTTCTGCAAATAAACAAAGGCTATGAAAACCATTAATGAACATGCAATGGCATATTGAATTACCAGCAGAACGCTTTTGATTCTCCGGCCAGAAGGTGTCAGGCCATAGTTTCCTTTCAGCAACAGAGCCGTCGGGAAAGATGTCACAAAATAAGCAGGATAAAGACCTGCTACCATCCCTACCAGCAAAGCCCCGCATACAGTAACCGCACAAAGCCACCCGTCACTTTCCATCGAAACCGGTTCCTGGATAATACCCAACCCGACAAACCATCCGGAAGCAGGAAAACTTAATCCGACAGCTACCAGACTGGTCAGCCCGACTATGCAGCCCACCTCCAGCACCTGTTCCAAACGAAGCATTCCAACCGTTGCTCCCAAAATCTTCCGCGTATTGACTCCACGCAACCGCAAAGGCATGAGAGATATATAAAAGTTGATAAAGTTGAACATTCCCACAAAGACTATCAGAACCGCAATAAGAATCAATAAATAACTCTGCATACGGTCGCCCAATTTAAACACTTGAGTCTCTATCTCGTTTTCATTAAAGTAAATATCCTGAAGTGCAGTCAGATGAATTGGGCTAAGATAAGGATAGCGGGCAAAATCAAACTTCCGGTTAAACTCATCTTCTACCAGTAAAGCATTTTCCGGATCATCCAGGCGTAAATAGCAGACAAAATTGGAATAGTCGAATGATCCCAATAAAGATTCCGGTATAGGAGCCAGAATATTGTTATCCAACTGGGTATTGCCAGGCACGTCTTTATAAACTGCTCCCACCTGCCAGTCGGAAAGCTGCAGAAAATAAGCCGACTTCGACTCCATCCGCACCGGTTTACCGACAGGTGATTCTTCCCCGAACATCCTTTTAGCCAGACTTTCAGGAATCACCAGCTGATTCGGTTTCAACAAAGCATCACGGGAGCCTTCAAGCACTTCGATACCAAAAACATCGAAAAAATCAGGACTCACCAGATTCACTTTATGTTTATAGCCTTCCCGGTTACCATCAACCTCCGTCACTGTCAGATAAGCCTCACCCCCATACGGACAAAACATAGTGCCCGCTTTCACATGAGCCGAAGAATGGATAATCGACTCGGCATAGCCCGTTGGAAGAATGGAACGGAAGAAAGAAACTTTCGGCATATCCACTTTGAAGATACAATCCGATTTCGGATAACATCTGTCAAAATTCCATTCAAAACGGACATAAGCCATAATCATGATGAAAGCTGTAAAAGCCAGTACCAGACCCATTATATTAAGTATAACCGGTATCGGATATTTCCGGACCAAGGTTTTGATGTTATTATATATTTCCATAAGGCTGTTCATTTATATATAGTTCGTTTGTGTTGCCCGCTTCTTGAAAAAGTTATTCAAACATAGGATATCTCTTTTCATCCTTTATCCCATTAAGCTGGTTAATTCTCCATTCTTTCGTGAAGTCTTCCAACCGTAATCCTCTATATGGATATTTATCTCCTGACAATTTACATCTGCGCTTTATTTCATCAACAAACGAGTCCGTGTACATTTCTTCTACCAGAAAATATCCGACTTTATCCATTTCCAGCGGCTGAAGAAAAACATAAGCATCAAAATTTTCCTCAAACGTACCGGCAATGGGAACACCCTGATACTCCAGCTCAAAATCACATGGTTCACGTCCAAAAGGAGAATCGGCCAGAGCAAAGGCCACCGGCTTGTTTCCATTCATCCGAAAGACAAAATCAAACAAACCTTTCCTCACTTTTCCAAAGACATTGCCCGAGTTATCACCCCATACCGTATGAAGTTTTACAGCATACACTTCTTCGTCTGAAAATTTCTGCTTCAGAAGATTACCCAGACTTGGAACGCCATTGGCATGTTTGCAGGCATGATTACCGCCCACGATAAACAAGTGTCCCCGTGAATCCTGATTTTCCCGAATTATCTTCTCGGTCATATCAGCCATGCAGGTATCCCGATCCTGAAATGTATATCTTTCCCAGCGTTTAACATCATCCTCTGTTTGAATATCCAGCCATGACAGACCAAAATCAGGAAAGATGACCCGTATTTTCTTTGCCGGAGATAATTTTTGATTAACCTCCCAAAGAGCTATCAGGAACTCATACATTCCTTTATCATTCCATCCATACTGATAATCACCGCCCAAAATATCCAAAAGCAATTGTCTGTCCAGCTTTTCTCCATTCATGAATTGATTGATACGGTCCTGATTCCCTGTTTTCATCTCCAGGAAAACAGTCCCGGCGGTCTCCGGAAACTCAGGCCTTCGGATCAGGCGTTTCATCAGATCCCAGGAAGGCTTATAAAAATGATGTTCTCCATATAGAACAATCCGATGTTGCTTCAGGGCCTCCAAAAGGAATTCTTCCGGCTCCCGGCCATGTGACTGGATATAACGGATAAAGGCCGTCGTATCTGTTGAAACATGCGAGATACGAGAAGTATATTTCGCATACCGGTCTAAAGTAGGAGCCAACTTTTCCTTTAACCAGAGCTGACCTTCCTTGATCGACTTTACAGGTTGTTCTCCGGCATTTACCCATCTGCCATTCTCAAAGACCGAACCGGTCAGCATATACCCATATTCATCTCCCCAGCCCTCAAATGTGGAAATCACCCCTGCAACAGAATCATTGTAGTAGACGACCTGCTTCACTTCCCGGTTCAATATTTCCTCTTTTACTTCTGGCTGTACTTTACGATTCGGATAACTTTTGCCCAACGGACAAAAGCGGAATGTATAGATTTTATCAAAGCAAACAGAATCATTTCCCTTCACCTGCATATAGGCAGACGCTGTAAATGCACCTAATGGAGATGATAAATCAATCGTATCTTTCAATTCACTTACTTTTTTATCAACCCGGACGATATGACTGAATTCAGCTTTCATACCTATATTCCCCAATACCAATAACCATAGTATCAAGACTGCTTTTTTCATTGTAAGACAAATTTTACAGATAACACAAACAAATTATTCACTCTTCAGCGAAAGGACCGGATTGGCACGGGTGATCTGCAAACTGTTTATCACCACGGTGACGGCTACAATCAACGCAACGATCAGATCGGCAGCCAGCAGATACCACAACGAAACAGTCACCTTCTCGGAGAATTGCTCCAGCCACAAACCGGAAACATAATACGCTGCCAGGTCACCCACTATGGCTGCTGCCAGTACCCACTTCATGATTTCACCGACAAAAAGAGAAAGAATTTCTGATGACGTTGCTCCATTGATTTTACGGATGGCGATTTCCTTACTCCTCCGTTGCGATTCATCACGGATATAACCGATGAGGCCCAGGAAAGCTATGAGAATGGAAAAAAGACAACCGATCAGGATTGTATTCTTCATCTTCCGGTTATCATCATACATGCTTTGCATGACCTGCTTGTACGACAAGACCTCTATGTCTTTTCCGGTAATTTCCTTCTGTACATCTTTCTGGATTTCCGATATGACTTCAGGAGTCAGCCGTTTCACCTTAACCAATACATAAGGCATAAAGCCTGCATACAGATCCGGGTCGGCCGTAAACCGGATGCTGGGACGTTCATCATTACGCGTCAACAATCCGATCCGGTAATCTTCATAGACTCCTGTAATCGTCAGAATTCCCTGGTTCATTCCCGAAGAATCAGAATGTTCCGTTACATAAATTTCTTTACCTATCGCACCGTCCTTCCAGTCGGCAAACTCCTTCATCTTCTCTACGAACTTCCGGCTTACAGCTACTTCCTGAATGGTCTCCGGTACACGTCCTTCCAGCATCGGAATCTCAAAGAAGTCGAAAAAGCCTTTCGTTCCGGCATATTGGTCGGCAATGTTAAACAGTTCCCGATCATCGCCCGGCAGATAAATATTGTTTCCTGAACAATAATCAAAAGGAAGCCCATAACATCGTTCCACATCAACCACTTCCGGATTCGACGAAATAGCAGCAATACTTCGGCTAGCCTGTAACTGATCCACACCCCGGACATTATAATAAAGAACATTCTCATAAGTATATCCCGGTCTGTCGTTCAAAGCCTTGTCGTATTGAGCAGCAATGACAAACATGAAGCACACCAGAAAGACATTGATCGTAAACTGTACCCACAACAAAGCCAGTTTCCATTTCCGTCTGTTCTCCCGGTAATTCCGGAAAGCTACACCGACCGGAATCTTATCATACAAATAACCGGGAACAACCGTAGAAACCAGAAACAACAGGAATATGACTCCAATCAACACACCAATGGTTTCGGGGATAAAAAGTGCCTTCAGGCTCGCTCCCAGCAAATCTTCAACCAAAGGTTTGGCAGCCCAAACGAGAACTGCGGAGAACACCAGTGCCATCAACAACACTTTCACCGTTTCTTTACACAACATCTTATAGATATCCCAGCGGCCTGCACCATAGCATTTATGAACTCCAATCTCTTTCGACCGGCTTACCATTTCCGAGATCGTGATAAGAATATAATTCATCAACGAAATCAGAAGCAGAACCAACGAAACAATCGAAAGAATGACAATCATATTCCGCACCTGCGGATCGGAAGTATGCAGCTTATCAAAAGCCGACAGATAATACCAGATCTTGCTCCCGCTTTTTTCCAGTTCTTCCAAAGGCTGGTTCTTTTCCTGCATTGAATGGATCGCATCCGTCAGGGAAGACGGATCGACTCCCTCCTCCAACTTGACGAAACCGATATAACGGTCATTCCCCAACCAATTCTCCCGGCTCCATTTATCATATGATTCCATGGAAAGCAACAGATCGTAATCCATACTTCCGTTTTCCGGAAAATCTTCATAAATGCCACCGACCGTAAATTTCCAGCCGGAGGCCTCTTCGTTATAAAGGACCTGTCCGACAGCTTTATCAATGCCTCCCATCTTCTCGGCAAACGAACGGCTTACCATCGCCATTCGTGGTTGCGACAGGACCTGAACCGGATCTCCTTCCAGAATATTCCGGTCGAATACATGGAAAAAAGAAGTATCCGCCAGAACCAGTTTGCCGGAAACCTGCCGCCTGTCTTCCGTATAGTATTTATCGCTTTCGAACAAGAAAGTCGTGCGGGTCGCATATTCTACACCGGGCACATTTTGTTTAAATCCGGGAGCAACTCCACCACTGATCTGATCAAAGTCTTTTACCTCTCCCTGCATTGATACTCCGGTCTTGATGATATAAATCCGGTCTATATCTTTATAAAAGCTATCATACGCGGATTCAAAACATACTTTGGCTATCAGAATGCAGCCGATCGCCAGACCGACACCCAGCGAGAAGACTTTCAATATCCAGTTTCTCTTCTTCATAGCTCAAGTCTTTTACAGTTCATTTCTGACATCACTGACAATCTGCCCGTCAAACAGATTGATTGTACGCTGAGCCACCGAGGCATCCTTCTGTGAGTGAGTTACCATCACAATGGTCGTTCCTTCCGAATTCAGTTCCGTCAGCAAATCCATAACTTCCTTACCGTTTCTGGAATCCAGATTACCGGTAGGTTCATCGGCCAGTACAAGTTTGGGATTTGAAACGACGGCACGCGCAATTGCCACACGCTGCTGCTGACCACCGGACAGCTGTTGAGGGAAATGCTGGGCACGGTGACTGATATTCATCCGCTTCAGGATTTCCGTAACCCGCCGTTTCCGTTCGCCGGCTCCTATATTCAGATATTTCAGGGGAAGCTCCACATTCTCAAACACGTTCAGTTCATCAATCAGATTAAAACTCTGGAACACAAAACCGATGTTTCCTTTACGGAATCTGGTACGGTCCCGTTCCTTCAACTTAGCCACTTCCTGTCCCATCAGTTCATAACTTCCGCCCGAAGGATTGTCAAGCAATCCCAGAATATTCAGCAACGTAGACTTGCCACACCCGGAAGGTCCCATGATGGCTACAAATTCACCTTCCTTGATTTCGAAGGACACACCGTTCAATGCTGTTGTTTCAATTTCTTCTGTACGGAAAATTTTACTAAGATCTGTTACTTTAATCATAATTGTCATTTTATTAATTCGTTCTACATTATTCATTTTTCAAAGCGTTCACCGGATTAGTATTTATGAGCCTGATCATCTGCCAGCTGATGGAAAGAATGGCCACCAAAAGCATTACTGCCACAGCAGCCCCATATACATAAACCGGATTGTCTATCCTGTAATTATATCCTTCAAGCCATTTGTCTGCTGCCATCCATGCCACCGGTAATGCTACAACCAGCGATATTCCCACAGACTTCAGGAAACCGGCTGATGTCTCAACAAAGAGTTGTAACCTGCTGCTTCCCATCACTTTTCTCAAAGCTGCCTCACGGGCATGCTGACGAGCATAATAGGTACTCATGGCAAACATGGCCAAAATGGTAAGCAGAAGAGTAAGCAACGTAAATATTGCCAGCAATTTCAAATTCCGGTTCTCCGTATCATACAGACTGAAATTCATCTCATTAAAAGTACGTACACTGATTTCATCCTCTGAAAAGCCCTTGTTGCGATAAAAAGCCTTGATTTCATCAACTGCCTGGTTCTCGTCTCCGGCCACTTTTACGACCAGACTTCGCAGAACCCGGAAATCTTCTTCTTTTTCCATTTCCATGATCCAGGCCAGATTCAGAAAGCCATTTCTTTCACTGCTTTCAGATGTTCCTTTCTGATAGTCCTTTATAATTCCACAAACGGGAATATAACTCCCATTATCGAAATCAATCTGAGTACAGTCGTAATCCAGGCCGAGTGCACGCATCGTCGATTCCGGAAGCCACGCACTATATCCAAGAGGTTCTCCTGTTTTGTGTAAAACTTTAAATCCCAGAATATCAAATGCTGCCTGGTTACCAAAATATATATCAAATTTACAATCAATGCCATTTATCCTGAAGGATGTCCCCGAAATACCCAAAGTCATCGGTTCAAACTGTACCCATCCGGTTTTCTCCACACAGGCCAGAGACTTCAATTCTTCCACATGATAATCGGAAAGCTTACTTGCATTCTGTATGCAGATTCTGTTATCTCTCTCATATCCCATAGGTTTGTCTGTCATGTGCTTCAACTGAATAAACATCACAACTGCAAGAACCAGAGTAATAAAAGCGACCCCACTCTGAAAGCCGACCAGAATTTTTCCAAGAGTCATTTTACTGGCTCGGGCAAAATTTCCGCGTACCACATCAATCGGCTTGTAACCAGAAACAAGCAAAGCAGGAATTATACCGGATAAAAGTGACAATAAAACCAGCATTAAGACCATGAAAAGCAATCCAATCCTGCCCATATTCCGAAAAGGATCCACGTTCTTTCCAATCAGTTCACTGAGATTCGGAGAAACAAGATATACCAGCAACAGAGCCAATGTAAATGAGAACAGTGTCAGAATAAATGATTCAGCAATATATCGGGCTATGATTCCTGTCCGTTGAGTTCCCAACAAACGCCTTGATGCCATTTCTTTGGCACGAAAACCCGTCTGAGCTACCGTAAGTGAGATATAATTCAAAACGGCAAAGAACAGAAGAAACAGTCCGGCAGCGACAAAAAGGCTCACAAAATCAGCGTTCACAACTCCCTCAAAAGGAATCGTTGTTTCCACGCCACAAGAATTTATCTCACTGAAAGGTGTAAGAATAAATTCCTTACAGATACCATGCAGATAAAGAAAGTCCTCTTTATTCACAACAGCCGACATCCTCTTCTCCAGTTCCCTGACATCAGCTCCTTCTGCCAGTTGCATAAAAGTCAGTGTAGAACCGTTTCCGTTTTTAACCAAAGGGCTGTCAATATCTTCCAGCAAGTCTATCCGATAGATAATCTCAGGGGCATAGAAAATGGTATGCTGGAAATCACTGAACACTCCGGTCACATTGAGATCAATCGTACTTTTATCAATTTCAATCCGGATCAGTTTGCCAATAGGATCTTCCCCTTTACCGAAGACCTTATTGGCAAAGGTTCGCGACACGACGACTGAATTTTTTTCCTTCAGCACAGTTTCCGGAGTACCGGATTCAAGGGGAAACGGAAAAAAACGGAAGAAATTCTCATCCACAAGTGCTGCTTTCTGACGGTCGGCATAATCACCCGCCTGAAGAGTCATCTTCGTTCCACCTAAAATATGATTATTCATCAGCCTGCACATGTCCTTCACTTCCGGAAACTTTCCCTCAAGCTGTTCTTTCAGCGTAGCGCATCCAAACAGCTGGCTTTCCGAATGAGCAACATAGACATTGCCCTGTTTTTTTATTTCCAGGTCTGCACTGTATTCACCGATGACAAACGAACCAATGAAAACTACAAATGCAATGGCAACGGCCATTCCCACTACTTCAATGGCAGTATACAGTTTGTTTCTTAATAAAAATCTGAAATAACTTTTCATTTTCCATTCCTTTTTTATCGTTTCAATATCAGGCAATCATTGTCTCCCAAATTATCATAACCGGAAGTAATCACCTCCTCACCCGGCTCAAGCCCTTCCAGTACCTCGTAATACTGAGGATTTTGCCTTCCGATACGGATTTCCCTCTTATAGGCTTTCGAGCCATCTTCGGTTACAACATAAATCCAACGCCCACCGGTTTTCTGGTAAAAAGTGCCCCGGGGAATCATTACCGCTTCCTCCGGCTGTCCTAACTGCAAGTTCAGACTGTACGTCTGTCCGGTACGGATATTTTCCGGAAGTGTGCCGTCGAACTTGAAATCGGCCTTGAATTTACCGTCTCTCACCTCCGGATAGACTTTCCGGATCACTGCCTGATATGATTCATCCTGACGTTCAAACTGAGCCTCCAGTCCGGGCATTACCCGGTCGATGTAATGTTCATCAATCTGAGCCTCGATTTTATAACTACTCAGGTTATTGATCTGTCCGATCTTCATGCCGGAAGAAACGGACTGCCCGAGAACAACATCCAACAGTCCCAGCTCGCCGTCAATAGGTGCCGTAAGAATCAGATGTTCCTTGCGACGGCGGATCATCTGCATGTTCACCCGCATGTTACTCAGACTTTCCTGCATCTGCTTCACCTGAATATTCCGGTACAGACTGTCCTGAACGGCCCGGTTCTTCACCAGTTCCAGCCGGCTTTTCGCCAGATCATAGTCCTCTTCTGCCCGCAGGTATTCTTCCCTGGCAATCAGCTCTTCCTGATAAAGCTGCTTCTGGGCTTCATAGGCCCGGCGGTTTCGCTTGACATCTGTTTCCAGCTGCAACATTTCCTGATGTACACTCAGTTTTTCCTGCTCCATGGAAATCAGCGTATTCCGCAACAGGTTTTCCTTCTCGGCCAGATCTGCTTCCGAGTTCAGAATCTGCATATCCAGATTTTCGTTCTTCAGCTCCAGGATCTTATCGCCAGCTTTAACCTGCGCTCCTTCTTCCAGAAAAATCTCATGTACGACTCCCGACTCCAACGGACTGACCTGAATGGTCGTCATCGGCTGTACCTGCCCGCTCACCCGGATATAATCGTTGAACTCACCCGAAATCACTTCACTGACCGTAAGCGTGTCAGCATTGACCCGAAAGGTACGCAAGTCGCTCCGCAACAGGAGATAAGCTACGAAGACAACCACCAGTCCCCCCAGCCAGTAAGGAAGTTTCTTTTTACTGAACCATTGTGCTATTCCTTTTTTTGATTCTATTTTCCGATCCATAAGTATCTGTATTTTATTGATTCAAATAACTGATTCCCTGATAATACTTGACTACGCTGCTTTTCAGCAGATACTGGAAACGGGCATTCAGCAGTTCTGCCTGTGCATTCAGATAATCATTCAGGACTGTCCGGAATTCTATCGGAGAAATCAGTCCCTGCATCAGCTTTTTCTCATTCAGGCGATAGGCCTCTTCCTGTACCATCGAGCGTTTCTCTGCCTGAAAGAATGCAGCCAGAGCTCCCTGACTGTCCTGTGCAGCCCGGGTTACTTCCGACTCAATATCGTGTAAGGTCTGTTCATATTCGGCCTGCATGCGCCGCAGACCGTTCTTCTTTTTAGACAGGCTGGAGAAGCGGGAAAGCCGGTCGTACAAAGGAAACGACAAACTCAACTGAACATATTCACCTCCGTTGTTCCGGAATTGGGAAGCAAAAGGAACTGCTGTATAATCCGTCCGCCCGGGATAAGTATAATAGCTGGTCGACCATCCCCCGCTCAGTGACAGAGAAGGAAGAAACTGCCAGCGGGCTGTTTTCAGTTCATAACGGGCCTGCTCCATCTTTCCTTTGGCAATGCGGGCTGAAGGATGATTCTCACGGGCAAATCCGGCTATTTCCGCCACCGACTCCCGGCAGTTATCTGTTCCGGTAAACGGTTCCTTTACTGCCGACATATCTACAGCCAGTGTATCTTCCATCGGCCAGAGCATCAGAGCTTTCAGGGAAAGCAAGGCATCTTCCCGCTGGTTCATGGAGTTGATCAGCTGATATTCCCGGTCAGCCAGATCCGCTTCCATCTGCACCACATCGGCACGTCCTTTCTGTCCGAGCTCCAGTTTTCTCCTTACCAGAGTTACGTTTTCACGGGCTTCCTCTATCCGTGATTTCATTACAGCTACCATCTGGGAATGGAACAATACATTATAGTAAGCTTCCATCACAGCCAGACAGATTTCATCCTCAACTTTCTGTTCTTCGGAAATCCCCATCTTCACAGCAATGTTGGAAATCCGGATGTTGTTCAAGGCAGAAAAGCCATCAAACAAAGTAATGCTTCCACTGACCGAATAACCATTGTTGAAGGAAGTGCTGCTGATGTAAGTATTTGTTTCCGGATCGACTGCACGCCCGAAGTTACTGTAAGCATAAGTTCCCGCAGAAACGGTCGGAGTAAAAGCCTTCAGAATTGCATCCCTTCTTTCAATCAGCGCATCGGCATAAGAAGCGTCCTGTATGATTTTCTTCGTGGAATGTGCCACTGCATATTCCATGCAGGCATGCAGTGACAAAGGTTCCTGTGCCATCACTGCCGCACTCAGCCCCATTCCTATTGTCCAAATCATTATTTTTCTTTTCATCATATGTCCATTTTCTACCTTACAGGAAACAACGACCGTGCCAGAAATATAATCTGCTGATCATCGGAAGATTATAATTTCTGGCACGGTCTGCAAGTGTAACAAAACTTTACAGTTGTGTAAAATAGATTAACGGATCATCATCCAACAGGCCCAATAATCTGACAGGAAACCGGAGAACAAATGAAAGGCCTCGGGCTTTTTTAAAAACGTCGGGACGTTTTAAGCAAAAGAATTCGGGCTTTTAATGAAAACGCCGAAACGTTTTTTCAAAGCCCGAAACATATTAGCCGACAATGATATGGGGAACAAATTCTGAAAGATTATCCGTTACCTCGGAACGGTTTTCGCGAATACCGATTCCCGCCGGCTCGCCCCCCACAATCCAGGAACCGATCACCGGATAACGGCCCTGATAGACGGTCGGTTCCACATATTGCTGATAAACATAAGCTCCTGTATTGTATTCCCCTTCCGTCTCCGGCAAGCGGATCCGCTCTTCCCAATCGTGAATCTCCAGCATACTTACATTATGTCCTTCGCGTGAAAAGACAGGCTTCTTGCAATATAAGCCAGACTGGGGACGGGACAGGTAACAAGGCAGTACATAGGGAGAATCGGGAAACAGTTCGAACAGGGTACAAAGAATAGCCTTATTTGACATGACCAGCTTCCAGACAGGTTCAACCCACGTTACGTCAGCCAGACATCCGGCAGGACTTTCATCGGCCATCCATTCCCAGGGATACAATTTAAAGCAACGCTTCACTACATCTCCGCTGGGATCATGAAAAATGCCGTCTTGCAGGTCCAGATCATTCATATCGAGTACACGGGTCGAAAAGCCCGCTTCCATGGCCGTACTGGCCAGATATTGCAGCGTGCCCGTATCTTCTGAGTTATCCAGCACACCGGCAAAATGTATCGCTCCTCCTTCCGGGAAAATATCCTTCCACGATTGCACCAGTCCTTCGTGAATGCCGTTGTACTGGTCATACTGCGGACAGACATCTTCCTTCCACTGCCACTGGATCACGGATGCTTCCAGCAAGGAAGTCGGTGTATCGGCATTAAACTCCAGAATCTTCGGAATTCCGTTCCGGTCGAGCAGAAAATCAAAACGGCCATAAAGACTGAGTTCATCGGCATCCCAGGAATCACGGATCCGCTCGCATACTTCACGAGGCAATCCGAGCGCACGTTCCATCCACTCCGGCTTTTCTTCTATCAGATAAGCAGCAGCCTCACAATACATCCGGTAAGCCTCAGCAGTAGCCGTTTCCAGCTGCTCTATCTCACGGGCCGTAAAATGATAGCATGCTTCCTCGCGCCAGTAATCGCCATGGAAATCAAATCCCAAAGCTTCAATTTTCTCCCGATAGCCGGAACGGGGTACAACAGGTACTCTCTCCATACATACTCCTTTCCTTATGCATGCACACTGCCCGAACGATGCGTTGTGCCGAACACCTTTCCGCTGGATTTCGCACCCGAAGCTGCCGACGTGCGTACCTTGACGCCCTCAGGAGCATGAACACGAGTTCCGTTTGCATCGGTCCACGAACCGGACTTGGGATAATAGTAATGAGTCGTGGTCAGGCCATTGGCCAGAGAAGGCATCAAAGCCCAACGCATCAGCATGGCATTGTAAATCCAGCTGTTTCCCTGTGCATCCCGGTATTCCTCCTGATCCTTCGGATTCTCGGGGAGTTCGGTTTTCTGTGTACATCCGGCAAGAGCCATCAGACACATTGCCGCAACCAAAAAGTGTTTCTTGTCCATTCAGTCATTTTTTTATTCTCCGGACAAAAATAAGGAAATTTCGTCAAACCCTGAGTTTCCGGCAGAAAACTTTGCCTCTTTACAAAAAACTTTCTTTCTTTGTATACATAAATCATTTTTATTCTGAACGACAATGAAAGGTATTGTTTTAGCCGGAGGTTCAGGCACACGCCTTTACCCCATCACCAAAGGAGTTTCCAAGCAATTACTCCCCATCTTCGACAAGCCCATGATTTATTATCCGATATCGGTGCTGATGCTGGCCGGTATCCGCGAGATACTTATCATATCTACCCCGCACGACCTGCCGGGATTCCGCCGGCTGCTGGGCGACGGCAGTGACTTCGGCGTACGCTTTGAATATGCAGAGCAGCCCTCTCCTGACGGACTGGCACAGGCTTTCCTCATCGGAGAACAGTTCATCGGCAACGATGCAGCCTGTCTGGTTCTGGGTGACAACATCTTCCACGGCAACAGCTTCACCGTCATGCTGCGCGAAGCTGTCCGCATGGCTGAAGAAGAACAGAAAGCAACGGTATTCGGCTACTGGGTAAGTGACCCGGAACGCTACGGCGTAGCTGAATTTGACAAGGACGGCAACTGCCTGTCCATCGAAGAAAAGCCGCAACACCCCAAATCAAACTATGCGGTAACCGGACTGTATTTCTATCCGAACAAGGTCGTGGAAGTAGCCAAAAGTATCAAACCTTCGGCACGCGGCGAACTGGAAATCACTTCGGTCAACCAGCGTTTCCTGGCCGACGGCGAACTGAAGGTACAGACACTGGGACGCGGCTTTGCCTGGCTGGATACGGGTACGCACGACTCACTGGCCGAAGCATCCACCTATATCGAAGTGATCGAGAAACGGCAGGGACTGAAAGTGGCCTGCCTGGAGGGAATCGCCTACCGGAAAGGATGGATTACCGCAGAAAAAATGCGCGAGCTGGCTCAGCCTATGCTGAAAAACCAGTATGGACAATACCTGCTGAAAGTGATTGATGAACTAAAACATACAGACAAACCTAATCTGGATTAACAGAATGAATATTATCAAAACCTCTATCGAAGGCCCTCTTATCCTGGAGCCCCGAATCTTCAGAGATGACCGAGGATACTTTTTTGAATCTTTTTCCCAGCGCACTTTTAATGAAGAGGTACGCGAAATCCATTTCGTACAGGACAATGAAAGCAAATCGTCTTACGGAGTAGTGCGCGGACTTCATTTCCAGAAGCCACCTTTCACACAAAGCAAGCTGGTACGTGTCATTCAGGGTGCCGTACTTGATGTAGCCGTTGACATACGTCGCGGATCTCCTACTTTCGGACAATACGTGAAAGTGGAACTCACGGGAGAAAACCACCGTCAATTCTTCGTTCCACGCGGATTTGCCCACGGTTTCAGCGTACTGACAGACGAAGTGGTCTTCCAGTATAAATGCGACAACTTCTATGCACCTCAAAGCGAAGGTGCCATTGCATGGGATGATCCCGATCTGGGTATTGACTGGCAGATTCCCGCAGACAAGGTCATTCTCTCGGAAAAAGACAAACATCATCCCCGTCTGAAAGATGCGGAATGGTTGTTTGACTGGAACGAGAATCTCTATTAAAGACCGGCCGAGCGCAACTATTATACATTGCCCGCAACGCAAAATCCCCTTGTTCCTGTTCTCAAACTGTATTTCCAGAATCCTGTAAATCGAATTCGGAGATACAGCTTCAGCAACAAAACCGGAACAAGGGGATTCTTATAACTGACAACCTGATATTATTTCTTCATCTTCAATTCATACAAGTCGTTGCGACGGTCGCGCAAATTGCGCACGCTTCCATACGTATGCAGTTCATTCAGCAAATCAAGATCTACATCTGATACAAGAATCATTTCCGTATTAGGCGTGGCTTCAGCACGTTTTCCGTCAGTCGGGAAACCAAAATCGCAAGGAGTAAACACACCGGACTGAGCATATTGGATATCCATATTATGCACGCGAGGCAAGTTTCCGACACTTCCGGCAATGACTACAAAGCATTCGTTTTCGATTGCACGGGCCTGAGCGCAGACACGTACCCGGGAATAGCCGTTCTGTGTATCGGTAAGGAACGGAACAAACAGAATCTGCATACCCTGATCAGCCATCAGACGGGACAGTTCCGGGAATTCCACATCGTAACAGATCAGAACACCAATCTTGGCGCAATCCGTATCGAAAGTCTTCACCATGCGTCCTCCGCTCAATCCCCAGCTCTTCACTTCGTCCGGAGTGACATGTACTTTTTCATACATTTCATAGGATCCGTCACGACGGCACAGGAAACCGACATTATACAAGCCATTGTCTTCTGCCTTCACATACGGCATACTTCCGGTAATGATATTGATGTTATGCTTGATCGCCAGATTGATGAAACGGTCGCGTATTTCTTCCGTATACTGAGCCAGGGCACGAATGGACTGAGCTTCTCCCATATGATTGAACTTTGCCATCAGCGGCGCATTGAAATACTCAGGGAAAAGTACAAAATCACTCTTATAACCGGATACGGCATCGATGAAGAACTCCACCTGTTCAAAGACATCATCAAGAGTCTGATAAGAACGCATCTGCCACTGAACAAGTCCGACGCGCACGGTTGTCTTCTTGTCTACATACGAATCCGTAGGTGGCTGATAATAAATGTTATCCCACTGAAGCAGTGTTGCGCAATGCTTGGACTCCTCATCATTAGGCAAATAATTGCGCATCACACGGCGTACGTGGAAATCATTGGAGAGCTGGAAAGTCAGAACCGGATCATAGATTTCACGGGAACGTACCTTTTCGATATATTCCTTGGGACGCATCGTATCGGCATATTTATAATAATTCGGAATACGCCCGCCAAACATGATCGCCTTCAGATTCAACTTCTCACAAAGTTCCTTGCGATATTCGTACATACGGCGTGCCAGACGCAGTCCCCGGTAATCGGGATGGATAAATACTTCTATGCCATACAGGATGTTTCCCTTAGGGTTGTGCGTATTAAAGGTTTCATTGCCGGTTACTTTGGCGTAGGTGTGATCTCCCTTTACCATATCGTAATCTACAATAATGGAAAGTGCACAACCGACAATCTTGTCATCGACAACAGTTACAATCTGTCCTTCAGGAAAAATAGTGATCAACGTCTTGATTTGTTCTCTGGTCCAGAACACATCCTTGTCCGCATACACGCGGGTAAACGACTGAGCCAGCTGGGCATAGTCGTCCATCTGCAGGTTACGGACTTCTACTTTATTAATTTTTTGTATCGGTTCCATGTGTCTACAGTTTAAGTTTTCTGCCCACAAAAGTACGATTAATATTTATTGCCTGTCCTCCGAAAGGCAAATTTCTCTGTCTTTATCCCCAAAACAAGATAAAAAAGTCCCGTTCTCAGCTCCATACAAGGTAGAACTGAAAACGGGACCTTATACTTTCTTCGAAATGAATGACCGGAAGAATCAGAACAAAACCTGAATCAACAGCAGGCCTACCAGGATTGCTACAATGGTTGACACCAGTCCGGGCATCATAAAAGAATGGTTCAGAATATATTTACCAATCCGTGTTGTTCCTGTCCGGTCAAAGTTGATGGCTGCAACGACTGTCGGATAGTTAGGAATAAAGAAATAACCATTTACCGCAGGAAACAAAGCTATAAGCAATAACGGCGAAATACCTAAGGCAATACCCAGAGGAACCACCGCGCGAATGGTCGCAGCCTGGCTATACAACAAAATGGACATCACAAACAGAGCCACACCAAACAGCCAGGGCATGCTTTGAACGACTTGTTCTATCGAGCCTTTCAGCTGCTCCAGGTTACCGGCAATAAATGTATCTCCCATCCAGGCAATACCAAATATAGCAATCACCGCCTGCATACCTGCCGGGAATATATTTCCCTGTACAGCCTTGATTCCATCAATGCGGCATACCAAAAGAATAACAGCTGCCGTACTAAGCATGATAATTTCAATAATAGAAGGCATATTAAGCATGGTTACTTGTCCGTTTACTTCAAAACTGGGACGAAGCGAATCGATGGAACCAAACAACACAATTAAAAATGTAGCGAGAAGAAAGATCAGCACGGAAATCCGTGCTTTAGAAAGATTCTCGATACGAGTACTTTCCTGTGTCACTTCCTCAATCATTCCTTCCTTCAACCGGCGCTGATATTCGGGATCATCCTCCAGTTCCTTACCAACCTTCATCGAACAAAAAGCGCCTACCAGCACACCGATCAATGTAGCAGGAACCGTAACCTTCAATATATCAAACAACGAAATGTCAAAGCCTGCCAGCAAGCCCAGCAAAGCTACCGTAGCGGCCGAAATCGGACTGGCTGTAATTGCCTGTTGCGATGCAATGACCGCAATGCCCAAAGGACGTTCAGGACGAATCTTTGTTTCACGGGCAACTTCCGCAATCACAGGAAGTACCGAATAGGCTATGTGACCCGTTCCTGCAATAAATGTAAACAGATAAGTAACGATCGGACTGAGAATGGTTACTTTAGCCGGATTGCGCCGAAGAATATGTTCGGCAACTTTAACCATATATTCCAGACCACCCGCAGCCTGCATACATGAAGCAGCTGCAATCACGGCTGCAATCATCAGCATGACATCAATAGGCGGCGCCGTCGGTTGCAGACCAAACACAAAACTGAGGATGGCCAGGCCTACGCCTCCCATCACACCCAAACCAATGCCTCCCAAACGGGCACCAATAATAATGGCCACCAGGACCACAAGCAATTGTAAGAATAACACGAAAATAATTTTTAAGATCTACAAAATGCAATAAAACCGTTGGCAAAGTTACGCTTTTTTCCGATATTCGCCAAAAGACATGCTTAACCAGAAATTTAAATGCGTATGAACAAAATATGTCATCTTTTCGGTATTCAATATCCGATTATTCAAGGCGGAATGGCCTGGTGCAGCGGCTGGCGACTGGCATCTGCCGTAAGTAACGCCGGAGGACTGGGATTGCTGGGAGCGGGTTCCATGCATCCTGACACCCTGCGTGAGCATCTGCACAAATGCCGGCAAGCTACCGACAAGCCTTTTGGTGTGAATGTTCCACTGATGTATCCTGAAATAGAATCGATCATGCAGATTCTTGTAGAAGAGAATGTAAAAATCGTATTTACTTCTGCCGGAAGTCCGAAAACATGGACAGACTTTCTGCACGAACATGGAATGAAAGTCGTTCATGTTGTTTCCTCACTACGCTTCGCCATGAAATGTGAAGAAGTCGGAGTGGATGCCATTGTAGCTGAAGGATTCGAAGCCGGCGGTCACAATGGACGTGAAGAAACAACAACCATGTGTTTGATTCCTGCCATCCGGAAAATGTGTACCGTTCCGTTGATTGCTGCAGGTGGTATCGCCACCGGAGAAGGAATCCTTGCAGCAAGGGCCTTAGGCGCAGATGGAGTACAAATAGGAACCCGTTTTGCTCTCACCGAAGAAAGTTCAGCTCACTTTACTTTCAAGGACCGATGTCTGCGTCTGAATGAAGGAGATACCATCCTGACTTTAAAACAGCTTGCTCCTACCCGACTGGTTAAAAACGATTTCTATCATCAGATTGAAGAAGCAGAACAAAGAGGAGCCTCAATTGATGAATTACGGAATATTCTGGGAAGAGGACGCGCAAAGAAAGGGATTTTCGAAGGGGATATCTTCGATGGCGAACTGGAAATCGGACAAATAGCTTCACTGATCAAACGGTTGCAACCTGTAGACGAAGTCATGAAAGAATTGATATCAGACTATAATGAAGCTTTACGGCGAATGCAGGATACACTCCCTTTATAAACAAATCTTAAGCTTAATCATCTTAAAAGACAAAAGAAAGAGACATATCAGCCTTTGCACAGGTGCTGATATGCCTCCTTATTCTTACTTCACACCTCAATAATCAGGCAGGTACTCATGATTCCATAGCCACTTTACCGGTTACGGGTCAGATAAAGCTGATGGTCAATGACCGACGGCAATTCTTCCTGGTAATGGGTTACCATAATCAACGTCTTGCCCTCACGCTCACAAAATGTTTCAATCACATCCTTGGCCAGGCGACGGTTCCGCATGTCAAGTCCGTGAAGAGGCTCATCAAGCACCAACAGCTCCGGATCCTTCACAAAAGCACGAGCCAACAGAACCAGACGCTGTTCTCCACTCGACAATTGCAGAAAACTACGGTCTTTCAAATCCGCTATACCAAATACATCCATCCACATCTCGCAAATTTCCCGATCGCATTCACGAGGTTTCCGGTAAAGCCCTATTGAATCATATAATCCACTGGCCACAATATCAATAGCCGGCAGGTTCTTCGAATAAGCCCGGTGCATTTCAGGACTGACATAACCGATATGTTTTTTAATTTCCCAAATACTTTCACCGCTTCCCCGTTTACGGCCAAACAAAGATATGGCACAGGCATAACTTTGTGGATTATCAGCACACACCAGACTCAGCAACGTAGATTTCCCTGCACCGTTTTCACCGCTTAAAGCCCACTTCTCACCGCATTTCACCGTCCAGTCCAACTCTTTCAGAATGGTACGTTCTCCATATCGGATACTTACCTTATCCAGTTCCACCACCCGATCTGCATGATAAAGCCCTTCAGCGTAAGGAAGTTCCAGTATCTTCTTCCGCTTTTCTTCCGACAGTACATGGGCAGGAATCTTCTCTATCTGACTCAGATACTCCTGCAATGTTATCTTGTCTCCACAGACACGATCTGCCACCGGCACGACATGTGTAATAAAGGAAGGTATATCATCGGTTTTCGACAGAACCAGAATCACCTGAAGAGAAGTACGTTCCGTCAGTTCTTTCAGCAACTGGTGCAGTTGTTCCCGTGTCTGAACATCCAGTCCGATAAAAGGATTGTCCATGATCAGTACCCGAGGATCATTCAATAAGGTTTTCGTCAACTGAAACTTCCGAAGCTCGCCACTGGAAAGCAGAATGATATGCTTGTCCAGCATCGGTCCTATATGAAACAAATCATACAATGCCTGACGCAGAACTTCATTCTTCGCAGCAGGCAAAAGATCACGTACCAAAGGAGTATCATCCAGGTCATGTGCATTCCACCGCTGCTGATAATAATAATTCCCGTCCGCATCGCCATAAGAATCACGAAAAGTGATACATTTGATATTATCAGATGCCAAAGGAGAGGAAGAGGGGGAAAAATCATACTTTACTTCATTCATCAGCAATGGATAACGTCCCGTGAGCGTATCAATCAATAAACTTTTTCCTGCTCCGTTAGCTCCGACAACTGCTATATGTTCACCTGCAGCAAAACGCAGATTCAACGGTTCTTTCATCCGATACATGGGATGACGAGCAACTCCATTCTCAACAGATATCGTATATTGCATAACTTTCTTTTATTGATGCATAATCAGGGCTGAACGGGGAGCTACACTTATATCGCCTCCCGAAACCAGTCCCAATCCATTATTTAAATCTATTTTCCCGTCCCGGCACACAACCCGGTATTTTCCTTCCGGAACCGTTACCCGCACGGCTTCCGGACGTGCATTCAGAATAACTGTTATATTCGACCATGAATCTCCGCAGGGTTCTCCTTTCAGCCGAAAAGCAATGACATTGCTGACAGGCATCTTCAAAAACTCCATATACTGACGAACCAGCCCAGCCCGTCCCATACGGAAAGCCGGATGTGCCTTGCGCATAACTATCAGTTCCCTTACATAATCAAAGACATCACGATTCTGTGTTTTCTTCTGCCAGTCAATAGCATTTATCTCATCCGAAGCATTATAAGGATTACCGTTACCTCTTCTGTCGCGCATGATCTCGTCGCCGGCAAACAGAAAAGGTATTCCCTGAGAAGTCAGTACGGCTGTTTCTGTCAGTTTCAGCATGGCTTTCCATTCCTCAGAAGAAGCTTTTGGCATTGTCTCTTTCAAATAGTCTGTTATGCAAAGCCCATCATGACAACTGGCATAACTGATAAACTGAGTTGGTTCGCCAGCCCATACCGCCGGTCCCTGATAGGCCGAATCAGGAACTAACTGCGGATGTTCTACTCCACCTGCCAATCCGAACCGGATACCATCCTCATACCCGGAACGACCACAAACAAAGGTTCCTTTTCCCTCATAACCATGTCCACGCAAACTGTCCCGGAATTCATCACTGAATGCTGCAATGCCCGGCAGTTGACGCATGTTATTCTTCATGGCTGCCAATTCCAAAGAAATCTGGGGAGGCTCAGCTGCCCATCCTTCTCCTCCTATATATATAGTAGGATCAATGGCATCCAATGCTGAACGGACAGCCTTCATCGTTTCTATATCATGCAAGCCCATCAAATCAAAACGAAAACCATCTACATGATACTCCCGCACCCAGTAGCAGACCGACTCAACAATAAACCGGCGCATCATGGCCCGTTCACTGGCTGTCTCGTTTCCACATCCTGAACCATTAGCAGGTTTACCCTCCTGGTTCAAGCGATAAAAATATCCGGGTACCGTACGGTCAAAAATACTCCCTTCAATCGTTGAGGTATGATTATAAACCACATCCATAATAACCCGAATTCCTGCCTGATGAAGAGCCATCACCATTTTCTTGAATTCGCGGATTCGCGTTTCGGGAGTATAAGGATCTGTCGAATAAGACCCTTCAGGTACATTATAGTTTTTCGGATCATATCCCCAATTATACTGAGGAACATCCAATCTGGTTTCATCAACAGAAGAAAAGTCAAAGGAAGGCATCAACTGCACATGCGTAACTCCCAATTCCTGCAAATGGTCTATTCCGGTTTTCTCGCCCTGAAAAGTATGTGTACCTCCTTCTGTCAGCGCCAGGAACTTGCCACGATTCTGTATGCCGGAAACAGTATCAATCGAAAAATCACGATGGTGCATTTCATAAACCACCATATCTGCAAAGCTTTTCAGAGACGGCCTTTTATCCTGCAACCATCCTTCAGGATCAGTTGAACGCATATCAACTACCGCAGCGCGATCTCCGTTCACCCCGACAGCCTTCGCCATTAATCCTGGAGTATCGCCCTGCCAGTCTTCTCCCACACGAACATTAAACGCATAGAATTTACCTTTCAGATCTCCTTCGACCGTTACCGACCACATGCCTTTTTCACCGGCTTCCATTGAGACCATACGATAAGCAGATCCACCCTTCCCGGCTTCATACAGCAGAACTTTTACTTCAGTAGCTGTAGGAGCCCATAAAGAAAACCGGGTTGCTTCCGGTGAATAATTCATTTCTTCCCATTCACCTTCGTATACCGGATAATCATCAAACGACGTGTATGTCTTCTCATGCGCGGAATTACATCCCATTGCAGCAAGCATTGACAACACGATCAAATGCTTTACTTTCATAGTCTTCCTTTATTTCTTAACCTTATCTGGATTTTTGGCTATATAATCTTTCCAACTGGAATAAGCTTTCGGCAGTTCGGGACGTCCCATCTGCAAATAATGACAATAAGCAGCGGCAAGAGCATCAGTCGCATCCATAAAAGGCCCCATTTCAGAGGCGGGGATGTGCAACATACGCTTCAGCATATCTGCAACCTGCTCCTTGCTGGCTTGCCCGTTACCGGTGATTGCCATTTTGATCTTCAACGGTGCATATTCGGTAACGGGAATATCCCGACACAAAGCTGCTACGATGGCTACTCCCTGCGCACGCCCCAATTTTAACATGGACTGTACATTTTTCCCGAAAAACGGGGCCTCAATAGCTAGTTCATCCGGTAAAAACGATGTGATGACCCCCTGTACACGTTCGTAAATATGTTTCAGTTTCAAATAAGGATCACTACACTTGCGCAGATCAATTACGCCTAAAGTCATAACTTGCGGACGTGTACCCGTAACCTTCAGGACCCCATATCCCATAATATTGGTTCCCGGGTCAATCCCCAAAATAATCTTCTCCTTTACCGGCTGTATCACTTGATTACCTCCATCAACGTTGGAAAGCCTATCACTTTATCTTTAAATATCTTCAGCATTTCTTCATTCAGTCTGGCGCCCTGACGAGTATGCCAGCGATGCAATGCCGCACTGTCTTCTACTTCCCACTGTAAAGAAAAGCACTCACTGTCATCTTCTTTATGGCTCAGAATATGTAAGATCCGTGGATTTTTCAACTCTCCGGACTGTTCGATTTCCGGTATATAACACTCATTCAGCCAGATGACAAAATTACGTGCATCAGCTGTCGTAACATGATAAGTTGTATTGTATATCAACATATATTACCTTATTTAATAACATTGCAAAGCTACTTAAAATTCAACAATTGACAACTGATAATATTCAATTCTTCTATCCAATTCCGCTTCTGTATCTGTTTTTTTATTAATTTTGCGCACATTAACACGAATTGTGTGCAAAACCAATGGAAATACAAGACAGTTTTATACAACTTATTGAGCAAAGTATCCGGAAGAACTGGGATCGAAGCGCTCTGACAGACTACAAGGGAGCTACCTTACAATATAAAGACGTAGCACGGAAAATTGAAAAAATGCATATCCTGTTCCAACATGCAGGAATCCAACCAGGGGATAAAATAGCACTTTGCGGCCGCAACAGCGCCAACTGGGGAGCCACCTTCCTGGGTGTCATCACCTACGGAGCCGTTGCCGTTCCTATTCTCCACGAATTCAAGGCAGACAATGTCCATAACATCGTAAACCATTCTGAAGCACGAATGCTCTTTGTCGGTGACCAGGTGTGGGAAAACTTCAACGAAGCAGCCATGCCTCATCTGGAAGGTATCATCGAACTGAAGAATTTTGATCTGGTTGTATCCCGGTCCAAACAATTATCCTATGCACGAGAACACCTGAACGAAGAATTCGGGAAAAAATATCCCTGCAGATTCCGTGCAGAACAAGTATCTTACCGGCGTGAATCACCGGAAGAGCTGGCGGTCATTAATTATACTTCAGGTACAACAGGCTATTCCAAGGGAGTAATGCTCCCCTATCGCAGCATCCTTTCCAACGTGGTTCACATTGATAATAAGGTAGGGCTGAAAGCCGGCGACCGCATTGTTTCCATGCTCCCGCTGGGACATATATTCGGACTGGTGTTCGACTTCCTTTACGGCATTACCGCCGGAGCACATTTATGGTTCCTCACCCGTATGCCTTCTCCTAAAATCATTGCAGAATCGTTTACGGAAATACGTCCCCGCATCATCGCATGCGTTCCTCTGATTGTAGAAAAAATCTTCAAGAAGAACATATTGCCGAAGGTAGACAACAAATTAGGAAAGTTATTACTCAACCTTCCCATCATCAGCGATAAGATCAAAGAAAACATCCGTCAGCAGGCCATGGAAGTGTTCGGAGGAAACTTCATTGAAATCGTCGTAGGCGGAGCTCCATTCAATGCAGAAGTAGAGGCATTCCTCCGTAAAATCAATTTCCCCTACACCATAGCATATGGTATGACAGAATGTGCTCCTCTTATCTGCCACAGCAGATGGGACGAAATCCAATATACATCCTGTGGAAAAACCGTAGCCAACATGGAAACACGTGTTTTGTCAGACGATCCGACACGTATTCCCGGCGAACTGGTATGCCGGGGTATGAACACCATGCTGGGATACTATAAGAATGAAAAGGCGACGGAAGAAACCATCGACAAAGAAGGATGGCTGCACACCGGTGATATGGCAATCAAAGACGAACAAGGCAATATCTATATCAAGGGACGTTGCAAGAATATGCTGCTGACAGCTTCAGGACAGAACATTTATCCGGAAGAAATTGAAGCGCGGTTAAACAACATGCCGTTTGTCAATGAATCACTGGTAATCTTGCAAAACAACAAACTGATTGCATTGGTATATCCGGACAATGAAGAAGCCTTCCAGCAAAACATGAATGCACACCAGCTGGAAGAAGCGATTGAAAACAACCGCATAGAACTGAACAGTCAGCTGCCGGCCTATGCACAAATTACCCGTATCAAGCTCTATCCGGAAGAATTCGAGAAGACAGCGAAGAAAAGTATCAAGCGATATCTGTATCAGGATATCCGATAAATAGCAAAACGGTAAAGAAAAAAGCCCTTTCAGATGTTTGCTACTGCAACGTAATCTGAAAGGGCTTTTTCTTTACTTATTTCACAAAATGGTATTCCGATTCATAATCCTTGTCGTCTACAACCACAACAAACTCATAACGGCACCGGTCATTCAAAGCCCATTTGACATCTACGGTGAAATTATATACTTCAAAAGGACGAAGAGGAGGAAGCTTTTCTTTAAACAACACTTTGTATTTTCCATTCTCCTTATATTTCAAATATATATTCATTCTGCGGGAAGATACATCGCCCAGATTCTCAACAGTCATCTTAATACGCTTCTTATTGAGAAAATTCGCAAAGATCGGTTTACGTACAGACATCAGCGGATTATCCTTTAACTGAGGCAAACGCATATAACCGGCCACCTTTGTCCCGTCCTGCTTCTTTCCTGCCAGTTTCACGGCAAACTCACCATGCGGGAAATCGTAGAAATCAGCGTAAAAGGTCAACAGCAGATCTTTGCCCTGAGGCTTGCTTTCCACCACAATACCTCCGCCTCCACGGTTCACTTCCAAGGGTGAGCCGGCACGCAAGGTAGGCAAATCCAGATCCGTCAACGGATTAAAGCGGTCATTTCCCTTTACCAGGATCTCCAGCTTCTGAACGGCATCCGTGATCGGCTTTTTGTTTATCAGCCTTACATCCAGATCCGGCTCCAGAGAGAAACTGACATTTCTTGAATGCATCTTTCCATCTTTCCGTACCTGGGTTACTTCCAGATTCAGTTGAATCGCTTTTCCTTCTTCATTCTGCAGGACACTGGGACAGCCGTATACAACTTTTTCCAGGCCCAGACTGTCTGCACCCATCTTCATTACCTGCGAATAATCCAGCTTCGATTCAATCACCCAGTGCAAACCATCAAGCGAACGCATGTAGTAACATTGAGAATTCTCATGGTTTCCCAGCAACAAATGATACTGGACATTGTCCCGCCATACGACCCAGTCATCATAATCTGTTGCCACCAGCGGAAACACACCTTCGTCTGTCACTCCATTATAAGTAGAGACTCCGGACTGGCTTACCCAGACTCCTCCTTCCTGACTGACCATCAAAAATGAATTATCCTTCCGTCTGGCAAGGCTCCAATGAGAAGAAGCCTTCACAGCCGGACGGTTCCGGCTATCAAAGCCAAAGGTATGAAATGTCCAAAGTCCTTCCAGTGACTTGGCACTGTAATAGCCACCCTGAACAGAAATCATATAACTGTTATCTGCCAGTTTGAATACTTCCGGATGACACCCGGCACCAATGGGACGCAACATTTTATAAGGACCCTGAGGTTTTTCTGAAATAGCCTGATAGATCATTGAATCCGGCATCAATTTATCTTGACGGGCTGAATCGGCTACCCAGCCGCTGACAAACAAATGATAACGTCCGTCTTCTCCCTGAATGATATCTCCACCACCAAAAGACAGCACACTGTCCGATATACATTCCGTTTTTGAGTCCTGCTGCATCCTGTCTACCAAAGATACATGCACAAAATTGGACTTATTCTCTTGGGCAAGACTTTCCCCCGGAAGGAATATTCCCACTAAAAGCCCGAGAATCAATAGTAATTTAGTCATTTCTTATTTTTAGTTATTATGCCTATTCATAAAAATCCGTTAAAGATAGCAAGAAGTGCAGAATTGAAACACAGATTTCAACGGATTAACGCATTTTTAATTTTAATTATTAAAACCGATAATCCAACCTTTATCCGTATATTTGTCCTCATCAAGTGTATTACAAAGCATACCATTATGGAACAGCATCCACAACTTTTAGTTTACAAAGCTTCGGCCGGTTCGGGAAAAACATTTACACTGGCCGTACAATACATCAAACTTCTGATCGAAGATACTTCAGCCTATCGGAAGATTCTGGCGGTTACCTTTACCAACAAGGCAACCACGGAAATGAAAAAACGTATCCTGTATCAGTTATACGGCATTGCAACCGCTTCCCCTGAATCGGAAGGCTATTTAAAGGAAATCCTGAAAACCTCCGGTAAATCCGTAGACGAAATCCGGCAGGCGGCCCGGACGGCCTTGAAAAACATCATCCATGATTACAGCCGTTTCCGCATTGAAACCATCGACTCGTTCTTTCAGTCGGTCATGCGCAACCTGTCACGGGAACTGGAACTGGGTGCAAACCTGAACATTGAGCTGAACAATACCGAAGTGCTCAGCGATGCTGTCGACTCCATGATTGAGAAACTGGACCGCCGTTCTCCGGTGCTTTACTGGCTGCTGGAGTATATCGAAGAACGGATTGCCGATGACAAACGGTGGAACGTATCAGGCGAGATCAAGAATTTCGGAAAAAACATTCTCAATGAGAGCTACATAGAGAAAGGCAACGGACTGAGAAACAAGCTTTCCCAGCCGCAGTTCATTCCCGAATACCGGAAGAAGCTGCAACTGATCCGCCAGGAAGCCCTGGAACAGATGAAAGGGTTCACCGAACATTTTCTGGAACTGCTTGAAGCCAACGGACTGACTCCGGCCGACCTGAAACGGGGCTCCAACGGCATTGCCAGCTATTTCAACAAGATCGCACGGGGGGAACTGGACGACAAGGTACGCAACAAAACCGTTGAAGACTGCCTGGAAGATGTGGCCGGATGGACTACCAAAACCTCCGCTTACCGGGACACGATCCGCTCGCTGGCAGAAAATGAACTGATTCCCCTGCTCACAGAAGCAGAGAAACTACGCCCGGCCAACAACATGCTGGTCAATTCATGCGACCTCTCCCTGCGCTATCTGAACAACCTGCGACTACTCGCTCACATTGACGAAGAAGTGCGTATCCAGAACCAGAGCCACAACCGTTTCCTGCTTTCCGATACCAATGCCCTTCTTCACAGCCTCATCCGTGAAGGAGATGCCTCCTTTGTCTATGAAAAAATCGGCACAACCATCGACACGGTTATGATCGACGAGTTTCAGGACACCTCGCGTATGCAATGGGAAAACTTCCATTTGCTGTTACAGGAAAGCCTCGCACAAAAAGAAGGAAGTCTGATCGTCGGTGATATCAAACAGAGCATTTACCGGTGGCGAAACGGAGACTGGAAGATTCTGGCCGGGCTGGGAAATGATCCGAGTTTCCGGATCAGGGAATGCAGTCTGGGAACCAACTGGCGCAGTGAGGCCAACATCATCCGCTTCAACAACGGACTGTTCACGGCAGCCTGTCAGGTTCTGAACGACCGCTACGAAGCTGAACAGGGCGATCCGTGTACCCAGCTGCTTGATGCTTACAGTGACGTATGCCAGCAGACAGCCCGGAAAGACGAAAAAGGTTACATCAAACTGACATTCCTGCCCGACAACAAGGAAGAGCCTTATGCCGAAACCATGCTGCAACAACTGGCAGAAGAAACCGATGCCTTGATCCGGAAGGGTATACAGACCAAGGACATTGCCATCCTGGTCCGCAAGAACAAAACGATTCCTGCCATTGCCGATTACTTCGACAAGCATACCCCCTACCGCATTGTTTCTGACGAAGCGTTCCGGCTGGATGCCTCACTGGCCATCTGCATGATCATCGACGGGCTGCGTTTTCTGGCCATGCCCGATGATCTGATTGCCCAGGCGCGTCTGGCCGTAGCCTATCAGAACGAGATCCTGCATCAGGACATCAGCCTGAACACCATTCTTATCAATCAGGTGTCCGATTATCTCCCCGCGGGCTTCATGCTGCAATTGGAGGAACTGAAGCTGATGCCGCTCTATGAACTGATGGAAAAGCTCTTCATCCTTTTCAGCATGGAGCGGATCGAACATCAGGATGCCTACCTGTGTGCCTTCTATGATGCCGTGACGGAATACCAGCAGAAACATTCTTCTGAACTGACAGCTTTCCTGACTTACTGGGACGAAAAGCTGCACGAAAAGACCATTCCTTCGGGAGAAATCGAAGGAATCCGCATCCTGTCCATCCATAAGTCGAAAGGACTGGAATACCATACGGTACTGATCCCTTTCTGCGACTGGAAAATGGAAAACGAAACAAACAGTCACCTGATCTGGTGTTCCGTGGCAGGAACCGGAAAAGAAACAGACATCGCTCCGTTCAACGAGCTGGACATTGTTCCGGTAAACTATTCCTCAGCGATGGCCAATTCCATCTACCGGTCCAGCTATCTCGAAGAGCGGCTTCAGCTGTGGGTGGACAATCTGAACCTGCTGTATGTTGCCTTTACCCGTGCCTGCAAGAATCTGATCATCTGGGGTAAACAGAATCAGAAAGGAACTGTTTCCGAACTGTTGCAGGAGGCTCTGTTGCAGATGAAAGATCCCCCGATGCAGTACGAGGAAACAGACTCAGAGGAGGACAAGTCTTCCGCTCCTGACCTCTACGAATACGGTACACTCTGTCTCTCGGAACCGTCGGCGGAACAGGCTTCCGGCAACCGTCTGTCCGAACAGGCTGAAGGAATCCCCGTCCGGCTGGAATCCACGGAAACGGCCATCGAATTTCAGCAGTCCAACCGTTCGGCCGATTTCATCCGGGGAGAAGAAGAGGAAGAAGACAGTACCCAGTATATCCGGCAGGGAAGACTGCTGCACCAGGTTTTTGCTTCCATCCGCCAGGAATCCGACCTGCCCGAAGCCATCAGCCGGCTCCGGTTCGATGGTATTCTGGAATCGGCAGAACAGGAAAAACAGATCACCCGTCTGGCACAATGGGCCATGAACCATCCGAAAGTCAAGGACTGGTACAACGGAACCTGGGAACTCTTCAACGAATGCGCCATCCTTTTTACCGACGAAAACGGGCAGACCCAGACACGGCGTCCGGACCGGGTCATGATGAAAAACGGACAAGTCATCATCGTCGACTTCAAGTTCGGGAAAAAGAACGAAGCCTACAACCGTCAGGTACGCGAATACATGAATCTTCTTTCAGCTATGGGATATACACACGTGGAAGGCTTCCTGTGGTATGTCTTCAAGAATGAACTGGAAGAAATCGTCTAACTTTACAGAACAACAAGATATGGATACCTTTCTGAAACAAGTAGCACACGATCTCTATACGAAAACCAACGGGGACTTTGCCCATCTGGCCGTGGTCTTCCCGAACAAGCGTGCCAGTCTTTTCTTCAATGAATACCTGGCACAGGAAGCCGACCGTCCCATCTGGTCGCCCGCCTATGTCAGCATCAGCGAACTCTTCCGCCAGTCTTCCAGCCTGCAAGTGGGAGATTCCATCAAGCTCGTATGCGACCTTTACCGGGTGTTCCGCGAAGCAACCGGAAGCAAGGAAACGCTGGACGACTTTTATTTCTGGGGCGAGATGCTGATCAGCGATTTCGATGATGCCGACAAGAACCTGGCCGATACGGACGCTTTGTTCAGCAACCTCAGGGATCTGAACGCCCTGGCAGATGACTACGATTTTCTGGAAGAAGGACAGAAAGAAGCCATCAGCCAGTTTTTCCATAACTTCTCCATCCATCAGGTGACGGAACTCAAACAACGCTTCATCTCGCTCTGGAATGTACTGGGAGAAGTATATACCCGATACAGACAAGTGCTGAGAGAACAGGGAATCGCATACGAAGGCATGCTCTACCGCGAAGTCATCGACCGGCTTGATGTCGGAACTCTTCCTTATCAGCGCTATGTGTTTGTGGGATTCAACGTGCTCAACAAAGTGGAACAGGAGCTGTTTCACCGCCTGAATGAAGCCGGGAAAGCCCTGTTCTACTGGGATTATGACAACTTCTACCTGGAGAAAACTCCCCATGAAGCCGGAGAATTCATCCGCCGGAACCTCCGCAATTTCCCCTCCGAACTCCCGGCTTCGGCTTTCAACAACCTGAACCGTCCGAAAGAGATCACCTACATCGAGTCGCCAACCGAGAACGGACAGGCGCGTTACCTGCCGCAATGGATACGTACCAACCTGACAGAAGACGAGAAAGAAACGGCGGTTGTACTCTGCAACGAGTCCATGCTTCAGCCTGTTCTTCATTCCCTTCCGGAGAATGTCAGCCACCTCAACATCACGATGGGATTCCCGCTCTCGCAGACTCCTGCATACAGTTTTGTCAATGCCCTGATGGAACTTCATACCGCCGGCTACAATCCCAATAACGGCCGCTACCGCTTCGACGAAGTAATCAGCGTGCTGCGTCATCCGTACACCCGCCAATTGTCGCCCGAGGCCGGAAAACTGGAAAAGGCACTGACTCAGGACAACCGCTTCTATCCGCTTCCGTCCGAACTGGAAAAAGACGAAGCCCTGGAACTGCTGTTCCAGCCCCGCGAAGGCAACCTGTCCCTGTGTATCATGCTTGCCGAAGCACTGAAGCGCATGGCAGCATGCTATCAGCAACAGGCCGCCTCGGCAGATGCAGCCTTCGACCAGCTTTACCGGGAAGCCCTGTTCAATGCCTTCACCCTGATCAACCGTTTCCACACGCTGACGGAAAGCGGAGAACTGCAAGTGCAGCCCGCCACTTTCAAGCGTCTGCTCACCCGTGTGATGTCGGCCGCCAGCATTCCGTTCCACGGCGAACCGGCCATCGGCATGCAGGTTATGGGAGTACTGGAAACCCGTAATCTGGATTTCCGCCATCTCATCATGCTGTCAGTCAATGAAGGGCAGCTTCCGAAAAGCGGCGGAGAGGCCTCTTTCATTCCCTATAATCTGCGTAAGGCATTCGGCATGACAACCATTGACCACAAGATCGCCGTTTATGCCTACTATTTCTACCGGCTGCTGCAACGTGCCGAGAAAGTCACACTGGTCTACAACACCTCCACCGATGGAATCAACCGGGGAGAAATGTCACGCTTCATGCTCCAGTTCCTGATCGAATGGGAATATCCCGTACGCCGCATGGTGCTGGAAGCTGCCCAGTCTCCACAGACAACAGCTCCGATAACCATCGAAAAAACACCCGACGTCATGCGGCGCATGCAAAGCGTCTTCGATGTGCGGGTCAACCCGAAGGCTTTTCTCTCCCCTTCCGCCCTGAACTGCTACCTGGACTGTCCGCTGAAGTTCTACTACAAGTATGTAGCCCAGCTCAGTGCCCCGGACGAAGTCAGTGCGGAAGTCGACGCATCCCATTTCGGAAGTATTTTCCACGATGCAGCCGAACATATCTACAAAGACCTGACCGCCCACGGAAAAGTAATTAATAAGGAAGCCATCGAAACCTTGCTGAAAGACGAAGTCCGCCTGCAGGAGTATGTAGACAACGGATTCAAGAAACTTTTTTTCAACATACCGAAAGAGGAACGGGCCGAATACAACGGCATCCAGCTGATCAATTCGGCAGTCATCACGCGCTATCTGAAGCAACTGCTGGAAAACGACCTGCGCTATGCTCCCTTCACCTTTTCAGGAAGCGAACACTTCGTGAGTGAGGATATTGACATCCGCACGCCGCGGGGCATCCTGAAATCACGTATCGGAGGAATCATCGACCGGCTTGACACCAAAGACGGCACCCTGCGCATTGTGGACTACAAGACAGGAGGCGATGCCGATACGCCCGCCAATGTGGAAAGCCTCTTCCTGCCCGACAAGAAACGGTCGGCCTACGTATTCCAGACCTTTCTCTATGCCTCCATCGTCTGCCGGAAGTTACGTGAGAAAGGCAGTGACCTGCGCGTAGCGCCTTCCCTGCTCTACATTCACCGGGCAGCTTCACAGGATTATTCCCCTGTCATCCGTATGGGAGAGCCCCGAAAGGAAAAAGAAGCCGTAGAAGATTTCAGTCAATACGAAAATTTGTTCCGGGAAAACCTGAACCAGTTACTGGAAGTTATATTCAATCCGGAAATAGCTTTCAATCAGACAGATAACGAAGACAAATGCAGCTTCTGCGACTTCAGGGGGCTGTGCAAAAGATAGATTTAATTGCAAAGATATGTTAAATAATAAGGTTTTTCAAAACCCTGCAAGAACAATTTATGAAGCTGCAGCGTTATATCAATGTTTTTCATAGTAATAGATTTATGTTTTCATCTTCGCGCTTGTGAAAATACGAAGATGAAAGGGACAAAGGAGTTTGTCTCTTCCCCGACAATCCGAGAGGCCGCTTATTTCCCCAGCGACCTCTCTTTTTTTCCCGTTTCCATCCCTTTCAAAAACGTTTCGACGTTTCAGGAAAAAGAATTCGGGCTTTTGGTGTAAACGCCGAAACGTTTTTTTAAAAGCCCGGGGGCTTTCCGGATTGCCATAAGACACGAAAGGTTTCCCGGAAAAAGACTATCTTTGCAAGGCATATCAAAACACCATGAAACAATGAAAAAGACATATCCATGCGTCCTGGCCATTGCCGGTTCCGACTGTAGCGGAGGAGCAGGCATACAGGCTGACATCAAAACCATTTCCGCACTGGGAGCCTATGCAGCCAGTGCCATTACCGCCATCACCGTACAGAACACGCTCGGCGTGACAGGCATTCATCCTGTTCCGCCTGAGTTTGTCAGAGGACAGATTGAAGCCGTCATGACCGACATCCGTCCGCAGGCCGTAAAAATCGGTATGATCAATGACGTGAAGATCGTAGAAGTCATAGCCGGAGCCCTACAGAAATTCCGTCCGCGTTTCGTCGTATTCGATCCGGTGATGGTTTCTACCAGCGGCTGCAAGCTGATTGAAGACGAAGCCATTGAGGCCCTGACCACCCGGCTGATGCCTCTCGCTACACTCATTACCCCCAACCTGAGCGAAGCACAGGTGCTCACCGGAATCCGCGTCAACGGACAGGAGTCGATGCAGGCCGCCGCCCACGAGCTGCTGAAACTGGGAAGCCGGGCAGTACTGATCAAGGGAGGCCATCTTGACGGAGGCCGGATGTATGATCTGCTGCAGGTGAAGGACGAACCGGAACCTCATCTGTTTTCGGCAGATAAAGTGGAAAGCAACAATACGCATGGAACCGGATGCACACTCTCGTCGGCCATCGCCACCCGCCTTGCCCTGGGAGATTCCCTGGAAGATGCGGTCGCCAGAGCCAAAGAATATGTCTGGCAGGGTATTCTGACGGGAAAAGACGTGCACATCGGCGACGGACACGGCCCGCTGAATCACTTCCATTCCCCGGAGGCAATGCACATTTTTACCGAAAATGAGTAATATTTCAAAAGAATGATTACCTTTGCAGGAGAATAACTTAATAAGAAAAAAAACATTATGAAAGCATTTGTATTCCCCGGTCAGGGCGCTCAGTTTGTTGGTATGGGCAAGGACCTGTATGAAAACTCTCCGCTGGCCAAAGAATTATTCGAAAAAGCTAATGATATCCTGGGCTACCGCATTACAGATATTATGTTTGAAGGAACCGATGAAGATCTGCGTCAGACAAAAGTAACGCAGCCTGCTGTATTCCTTCACTCCGTAATCTCCGCCCTCTGCATGGGTGAAGACTTCAAGCCTGAAATGACGGCCGGTCACTCACTGGGTGAATTCTCTGCCCTGGTTGCCGCAGGTGCCCTTTCGTTCGAAGACGGACTGAAACTGGTTTATGCACGTGCCATGGCCATGCAGAAGGCTTGTGAAATGCAGCCGTCTACCATGGCAGCCATCATCGCCCTTCCGGATGAAAAAGTAGAAGAAATCTGTGCTTCCGTAGCAGCTGAAGGTGAAGTTTGCGTGGCAGCCAACTACAACTGTCCGGGACAGATCGTTATTTCCGGTTCTATCGAAGGCATCAACAAGGCCTGTGAACTGATGAAAGCAGCCGGAGCCAAACGTGCTCTTCCCCTGAAAGTGGGCGGTGCATTCCACTCTCCGCTGATGGATCCGGCCAAGGTGGAACTGGAAGCTGCAATCAATGCAACCGAATTCCATACACCCAAATGTCCGATCTACCAGAACGTAGATGCCAAACCGCATACTGATCCCGCTGAAATCAAGACAAACCTTGTCGCTCAGCTCACTGCATCCGTACGCTGGACACAGACCGTCCAGAACATGATTGCTGACGGAGCCGACGACTTCACGGAATGCGGTCCGGGAGCCGTACTGCAGGGCCTGATCAAGAAGATCAACAAAGAAGCCAATGCACACGGCATTGCCTGATTACTCCAGACACAAATCTAAAACCTTATAAGCATGCAGACGGCAGCGGCCGAAAAAACCGCTCCGTCTGCACGCCTGTTTATTGATAGCCTATGACCGCACTGAAATATCATACAGGATTCGCACTGAGCGGCGGTTTTATCCGGGGAATTGCTCACCTGGGTATGCTGCAGGCTCTCTTTGAAAACAACATCCGTCCTGACATACTTTCGGGCACCAGTGCAGGAGCGATTGCCAGTGCCTTTATTGCTGACGGGAGAGAACCGTTCGAAGTCATGGAGCTTTTTGCCGGCCAGTCTTTCATCAACCTGGCCAAAATCCATCCCAGCAAGGAAAGTCTGCTGCGCATGGATTATTTCACCGATTTCCTGAAAAAAAACCTGCGGGCCAAACGGATCGAAGACCTGCAAATGCCGGTTGTCATTACAGCAACAGACTTTGACAACGGAAAAAGCATCCATTTCACACAAGGCGAACTGACCAAACGAATCGCAGCTTCCTGCTGCATCCCGGTCTTGTTCAAGCCTGTCGTCATCAACAAAGTGCATTATGTGGACGGAGGAGTATTCATGAATATTCCCGTCAGCCCTATCCGGCCGCTCTGTGAAAAAGTGCTTGCCCTGAATGTCTTCAAACTCAATGCAAGCGCATACAGCCAGAATATCGTCAGCATCGCCCTCCGTGCCTATCATTTCATGTTCGAGGCAAATACCCTTTCCGAGCTCAGCCAGGCAGATCTGGTCATCGCGCCCGACGGACTGGAAAACTTCGCCAACTATCAGCTGGACAAAACGGAAGATATCTTCAGTCTGGGATATTTTGCAGCTCTCAAGGCCATCGAAGAACAAGCAGAGTTAAGAAACCTAAAGAATTATAATAAGGAGATACTTGTATGAACACAGCAGAAAAAATAATCATCTACCAGGTATTCACCCGTCTGTTCGGCAACCGTAACCCGCGATGCACGAGCAACGGAAGCCTGGCTGAAAACGGATGCGGGAAAATGAATGACTTCACTCCGCAGGCTTTGAAGGAAATCAAGAAGCTGGGAGCAACCCACATCTGGTATACCGGTGTCCTTGCACATGCCACACAGACTGACTATACCAAATATGGAATCGAAAAGAACCATCCTGCCGTTGTCAAGGGAAAGGCAGGTTCACCGTATGCAATCCGCGATTACTATGACGTGGATCCGGATCTGGCCGTAAACGTCAGAAAGCGTATGGGTGAATTTGAAGCGCTGGTGGAACGCACACATGCTGCCGGACTGAAAATGATCATTGACTTTGTCCCGAACCATGTGGCCCGCCAGTATCACTCCACGGCGAAACCGGAAGGCGTCAGAGATCTGGGAGAAGATGACGATACTTCCATGGACTTCAACCCGAACAATAACTTCTATTATCTCCCGGGACAGAAGCTCGCCGGAGACGTCAACCTCTATGACGAGCAGGCAGGCAGCTATGAAGAAATGCCGGCAAAAGCTACCGGAAACAACCGCTTTGATGCTTATCCGACTCCGAACGACTGGTACGAGACCGTGAAGCTGAATTATGGAGTGGACTTCTTCCACAATACAGGCTGTCACTTCTCACCTGCTCCGGACACCTGGCACAAGATGAAAGACATCCTGCTGTTCTGGGCCGGCAAAGGAATCGACGGCTTCCGTTGCGACATGGCTGAAATGGTTCCCTGCGAATTCTGGGGATGGGCCATCCCGCAGGTGAAAGCCCAATATCCGGAACTGATTTTCATTGCCGAAGTGTATAATCCCAACGAATACCGGAACTATCTGTACAACGGTCATTTCGATTACCTGTACGACAAGGTGGGACTTTATGACACACTGCGTGCCGTCATCGGCGGATATGCTTCGGCTACTGCCATCACTTCGTGCTGGCAGAGCGTCAACGATATTCAGGACCACATGCTGAACTTCCTGGAAAATCATGATGAACAGCGCATCGCTTCCGATTTCTTTGCCGGAAATGCAACGAAAGCTCTGCCTGCGCTGATTGTATCAGCCTGCATGAACACTAATCCGATGATGATTTATTTCGGACAGGAACTCGGCGAACCGGGTATGGAAAGCGAAGGATTCAGCGGACGGGACGGACGGACAACGATCTTTGACTACTGGAGCATCGACAGCATCCGCCGCTGGAACAACCACGGCCGCTATAACGAACATCTGCTGAACGCCAAAGAAAAAGGTTTGCGGCATTTCTACCGCCACGTACTGAACCTCTGCAACAGCGAGGCTTCCATTGCCCGGGGATGTTTCTTCGATCTGATGTATGCCAATCTGAACGGCTGGCAGATGAATGAGCACAAACAATATGCTTTCCTGCGTAAATATGACCGTGAAGTGATTCTGGTTGTAGCCAACTTCAGTGATCTGGACTCACGGATCTCCGTCAACATTCCCCAGCATGCCTTCGACTATCTGCAGATGCCTGCATTTACGCGATGCACGGCTCAGGAACTCCTGACCGGCCGCGAAGAGGTGATCTCGTTCAACCCGAATACACCGACCGCCATCGATGTTCCTGCATACGGAGGAAAACTTCTGAAAATCAAATTCTGATTATACAAAAAATCCAGGCAACGGGAACTTCCTTCTCCGCTTGCCTGGATTTTTCTTTTCATTTATCTCTTCAGCAACCCGATCTTCAGGTTCAGCTTGAAATAGTAAACTCCATTCTCCCGCTCCAGATAACCATATTTATCTTTCTCGGTAGAGCCTTTCTCCAAGCGACTGTTCTGGAAAAGGAAATCGGCAAAAGTCTGACGGAAAGCACGCTGATAACACAGCACTTCCCCCTCGCCGGTCACAAACAGAAAACCGCAGATGGCCGAGTCGGTGCCGTTGTATAATTTGGCCGGACGCATGCCCGTAGCCAGTGCCAGAAGCAGTTCCTTGATCTTATATTCATAAAATCCATGCTTGCTGATCAGCTCATCCTTGATCTTGAGCGGATTCAGTTTCTTCAGTTCTTCAGTCAGTTCAGACACTTTCGTAATGCCGTCGAGCCACATCAGACGCGTCATTTCTGCCAGCATACGGCCCATGTGAAGATCAATCATCGATAGATTGCTCCGGAAAATCTTGTCGGCTACATCATTGTACTTCAGGACTCCTCCCAGGCGCTCGATCATCAGCATCCGGCCGATCACGTCGTCTTCCTCACCAAACGCATTGATCTTGTTGATGGTAGGTACGGCAAACTTCACTCCCGTCTGCTCGAACTTGAAGTTCGCTGAGCGTCCCCCATCCAGCAAAGGGAACATCATTCCCAGACGCGAACGGACACAGAAACCAGTCAAAGGAGCATCTTCCTGATAAAAAGCGACACTGAAGTCCGTGCGGTCGTCCGTCTTGGCCTCCAAATCATAAATGGCTACTTCATCCAGAAATTCTTCCACTCCGTCGGGTGAAGTCACATCGTCTTCCCGGCTGTTCCGGATGGCTTCCAGCACCAGATCAGCCACAGTCCCGAAATCCTCACGCGGAATCCGCTTATCCATCTGCTCGCCGACAATGTGGATCATCTCTTTTTCTACTATATACCGACGCGTGCCGTCGTGTTCCTCACGCTGCACCATGGCTACCGGAAGGCACTGACCTTCATTTCTTTTCACCTCAGGCGTTCCTGCATAGACACATCCGTCTGCCAGCAGGCGGAAAAAAGCGTACAGCTCGCCCCATTCTCTTTTCGTTGCTTCAAATGCCATATTGATCAATCGTTATTTAATGGCTGCAAAGATAGGGAAAACAAATGTTAATGAAAAGCCTCTCTGTGCATCCAATTATTAAACAGTGTTACAAAAGAGAGATTTTTCTCCTTTTCGCTTGCAGATATATGAAAAGTCCGTATCTTTGCATCGTGTTTTTCATAGTATTAGATTTAAGGTTAACAAAGGTTGGAGTACAGCGGTACTCCTTTTTTTATGCCCATACTTTTACAAGCTCATCACAACCTGCTTTCACTTCCCTATTTCTCAGATCCGGGATACATTCCGGCTTTCCTTTCTTTGCCTGGCAGCAAGCCAGACGATGCGAAAAAATCAGGCAGACGATGCCATAAAATCGTGCGGTCGTTGAAGCTCAATTATGCGGTCGTTGAGACTGAATCGTGCGGTCGTTGAAGCCGAATCGTGCAGTCGATTCCAGCCCCCTCTCCATACAATTCTTAAAAAATATTATAGCCGAGAAAAAAAGTACTTTTCCGTTTGCAGATCTACCCAAAGTCCGTATCTTTGCACTGTGTTTTTCATAGTATTAGATTTAAGGTTAACAAAAGGTTGGAGTACGGCGGTACTCCTTTTTTTATGTCCATACTTTTGTGTACATTTGCACCAGTTTAATCATTTATAGAATATGGAACAACAACCCCAACTCAACGAACACAACAAGCAGGAATATCCTCCTATGCACATTAAAGAATTTAACATATCCTTAAATTATCTATAATTTGCTACAAGTAGGAATAAGTTCTTCTTTGTTTTCCCTTATTCCACTTGTAACAAACTAACATATTCCACATAGCTACTCAACTACTTTTATCTTACTATGTGTTATCTCCACTTTATCAGTAATTTCATCTATCTCCTCTTTTTTTACTGGTTTTTCAGATTTCTCATTAGATTTTGCTCTTCGATACTTAGTTGCTGTTTTCTTTGGGTTTTCAATATGTTCTCGAATAAATAAATCTACCTTATCATCAGATATTTCATCTAAACGATGTATATTTTCCCCTGCTAAAACCTCCTTCTTATTCTTTTCCATCGCATTTTTATAATCTTTATCAACAAGTTTTTCTATTTCATTCTCATCCTTCAGGCTACAAACTGATTTTATATCACTAATATAATAAATCTTATTAAGAGCAATATCTAAATCATCCTGCTTTTTTTGCTCCATTATATAATCAATTAAATAGCGTGATTTAAGATAATTATTAGAAAAGCCACATTCCAAAAGAAACAAGTAAATCTTAACAGCTCGCTTATAATCAATCCTATTAATTTTAACTCCTTGATTTACATAATCTGATAAAGAACAAGGATTCAAAGAATCTTTATTCAAACACATATATCTACTTATCGAAGATAGAGAAAATCCTAAATTCTTAAAAGCATATATTGCTTTTACTATTTCATCTTCTTTACGCTGTTTGAAGGCATTATCAATGTAATCAGCTCCTTTCCACTTTTTAGAAGTGTTATTAATAGAAACTATAAATTCATTAATGTTCCCTACTTCTTCTAAAGATTTTATTATAACTGGAATATCTAAATTGTGTTCCTGATTTTCATTCTCATTATTAATACTCAACCAGCACGAAACCCTATGCTGTCCATCCAAAACAACTAAACTATGCTTCCTTTCCTCTTCTGTTACAACCTTCTGATTAGACACAGCATCAAATAATTCTACATCATGCTCCAACTCACTTCCTCGAACTACTATTATAGGCACTTGCACACCATTCTTTCTAATATCATCCATCAGCTCCTTATTTTTCAACACAATACGATTAAATCCCAAGAAAGCGAATTTACAATTCTCTTTATTTTTATTTATAAGTTCCATAATTTTTCTATTTTAATCAATTAAATAAACGCAAATCCCAAAAACATTTGCTTAATCTCTATTTAAGAGTTCAGTTATCTCTTTTAAGCAAAAATCAAAATATATCAATAGAGAAAATATACATTCTGATTCTCTTGTCTTTCTTCATTGCAATGCAAAAATAGAAACAAGAATGCTATCTAAAAAAGAAATTAGCGTTTGGATTATCCAAAGATAATCCAATGTATAATCTAAAAAATTGGGATACAACAAAGGTTTATGTATATTTGCCCCAAAATAATCTAAAACAAAATATTATGGAAATAACATATATAACAGATACAGACTTCATTAAATACGAATTGACTGGAGATGATTATAGTCTAATATATGGTATAATTCAACATAGCGCACACAATGACGAATTAAAAGATAGATACATATACAATCTTACAGTTCTACTCTGCATAAAACAAGAAACCAATGTTCTACGTACTGTAAAATCCCAGCAATGGATTAAACTACTAAATAATATCATCTCAAATTTACAATCCTTTGACAAAAAAACACTAATAACAATCCCATTCTGTAACATTTTCGGCTATAATATAAGCACTCTCATAAACTCTTTTAGTTTTTCACTTGCTATTTTAAATGAGTTGCTACTGGAGAAATTTAAAAATATGGAAGTTATTGAATATATCAACAAGTGTTACCCTATACAATCATTAAAAGACTTATTTCTCAATTTAGTAATGGAAATTGAAGTGGAAACTTTTGAAAACATAAAAGCCACTGAAACCTATATTGTATATGATGAAATGATTAGACGAGGATTAAACATTGACGATATTAAAATATCTCCTTCTGAGCATTACAATGAAAATGTATATTATACACGATTCATTAGTAGCACTACATATAAAATTCATCCAATAAGAATAGAAGAAGATACAAATATAGAAAATGAAACCGTCAAATATAAAGGATATGATATTCAACGAATAGGAGTTATATATTATATGTTACATGATGTCCTAAAAGACAATCAAGAACTATTGATAAAAGTTGCCAATTACACGATTGATAAAGATTATATATCAAAATATAAAGCAAATAATGCTGCCTATAAATATGTCCATAAGCCTTCTATATTAACCGATAAGTATTGGAAAATTCAATATATATGTAAGCAATTAGAAAGATATGATATTGAAATACCTCGTGAACTTATCCAAGAAAAGAAGAACTTAGAAAAATTGTAATGCCTTATACTTTTATTGTACATTCCAATATTCAAAAACAAAGTTTAGTACTATATAATGAATATCTTAAAAGACACTCTTCAGTAAAAATCACGCAAACATCTAATTATCAAATTATTAGACACAAATTTTATATTCACTTCTAAGAAAAGTGAATATAAAAGAAAAGAGGTAATAAGAATATAAACCTATTACCTCTTTTCACTACTGTGTGATTCTATCAGTATATATCTAAATCGAATACCAATGTACCATTGTCAATAGTTTGCACTTTTGAAACATAGTATGGAATATCTTCATCTTCTGTTTCCATTTTAAGATTCTCAAAGCGTATTGTTATTGTTGAATCTGTTATGTCGGTTACAATTACATTTCCACTTACATATCTGAACGTATAGTCATATCTTTTTGCTCTTAAAGTATATTCCGTCAAGTCATCTCCTACTTTGGGCATTGATGTTGAAAGGAATTTTATGTCAAAGCCATAATCTAGTCCTCCAGTTTCATCTTCTTTTCCTGCCACATAACCGAAGAAACCAAAGGAATAATTAAATTCTCCGACTTCATCTCTTGATGTAGAGCCATCACTACCATACTTAATAAAGTATGATTTCATGTTTGGGTCAAGATTCCATAATTCCCCATTTACTGTAATTGAGCTTGTTCCATTACCTCCTTCATCATCGTTTGAGCAAGATGAAATACTAACCATTGCTAAAATGGCAAAGATAAAATAAATGTACTTTTTCATATTTTATGTATTTTGTGTATGAATATAGTTAACTTTTTTATTTTTTCGAGTCTATCTTCTTTATAAACATATAGCATCGCTTTTGCTCATCTGAAATAACCGTTAAAATTTCCATTGATTTTGTGAAACCAATAGAGTTTTCTTTAATCATGTCTGTCACTTCCTCAATAGGCTTTTCTTCTTTCTGTTTCGGATGGGTATAAATAATAGTTTGACTGTCTATGAAAGTTATTCCATTAATATATTGGCTAACTTGTCTGGAGTTCTTTACTTGTGCAATTCTATTTGTCGTACTTTCAGAAGTATTTGCCGACTTCTTCAATGTTACAACAGACAATAAATAGTTGTTCTCATAATCTGACACAATTTTTACACCTTCAAAAGGTGCGCTTTTATACATTCTGACAAGGAAGTTCTTTAATGCAGTCTGTTCTTGATTGTAGCTTTGGGAAAAAGCATTAAGAATGAGACAACAGAAACATATCATAAACAAAAAAGTCTTATTAAAATTATTGTTCATATTTTAATTCGGTAAATGATTTATGAGTGGGTTCCACTTTAATATTTCTAAGCCGCTTAATTTCATCTAAAGAATTATAGATTAAATTTATTTTAATAGTTGCTACTTCAAATCCAGAATGTCGCATAAGTAATTGAGAAAATCGTGATTCACGATTACCATGAATAGTATATTCTTGAATTTTTAGAGAAGAATCACAGTATTGATTTAATAACTCTATATCTCTGTATTTTCCTTGTCTAAATGCCTGATAACATTTTTGCATGCTTGGAACATTTATTGAACGTTCTTTGACGCTGTCAATAATCTTAAATGCAATAGTTTGATATTCAACTTCTGCAACTAAAGCATCCTCAAATTTATCTAAGAAAGTTCTATCATTACGTAAATAATATTCATGGGGGTAACTAATTCTCATTTTATTTAAATTGTCTTTATAGATAGTACAACTTGATGGCCGCTGATTATATGGAATCTCTTCCATTGCTATATCTTCATAAAATTTGAATATTCCAACATTATATCCCATTTTTTTGTATTCATTGTATTCTGCTTTTGATAAAGATATAGAATTAAAAATATCTGTAAACATCTTGTAAATATTATCAGCGGTTTTATTCGCATAAATATTTATAACTACTGGAATAGTCCAAGTATTATCATTTTTCTTTTGAGGAGTTAAAGTAGAAACTTTATAATCATACAAATAAGGTATTTGGGAGCTAATTTCTTTGTATAAGTGGTTAATTACTTTAATTTCATTTTCCTTATTTAGTTCATACATTGCAATATTCATAGCAAAAGCCTCTCCTCCAAATTCAATCTTACTTCCTTTGGATTCTGCATAGTGTATCAATTTATTGATTGATACTGTGGCTTTTAAACTCACAGAATATCCATTTTCGTATTTTTGTTCTGAAATGTATTCATAGTGTTTGATATTTCCAGAAGAGACAGTTGCTATTTCATCACTTATTAGACTATCATTTAATAATTGAGTATTTGATGAAACAAAAGCTCCAAATGCTTGTTCTATTGCACTTCTTAAAGCTATTTTGGTAGCTTCATCTTTTGTTTTTCCAAATCCAAAAACGGTTAATACTGCTTCATCTTGTGATTTGGCTTTATTTTCAGTGTTATTACTGTCCTTTTGCTTGTCCTTATTGCTATATTGCTCTGAATTATTTTGGTATTGCTGACTGTTATTATTGTACCGATATGAGTTATTTCTATATTGGTTTCTACTATTATATCTTTGTTTTGCACTATTGTATTCTTGTTTAACTGCTTGTTTTAATTTTTCTTTAAAACTTTGAGCATACAAATCGGAACTAAAAATAATCTCTACTAATAAAACAATTAGAGATAACTGTTTAAATTTTTCTACCATACATATATCTTATTATAGTTATTAATATTCTTGGGTTGATTTCTCGCATATTCTAAACTAACATCACGACAGGCTTGTAATAGCATACGCTGTGTAACAACATTATCTGCATATTTCTGCCTAGCGAAAGCTCTATCTTCGCTTTCTCTTTTTTGTCTATCATTATATTCTTGTACTTTTTGATTCCATTCTCTTTTTTCTCTTTCAATATTATCTCGATATTGTTCAAGTTTGAATTTCCATCTTTGTTTTTCATCATCCTTTAACTTCTTTGCTATTTCATTTGTTAGTTCATCCACTTGAAGTTGTAAAGGAGACATAGAAGAGATTTTATCAATGTAATTAAAAGCTTGATTTGCGCCTTGTTCATTGGGAGATTTAGCCCATTCATTCTTTGCCTTTTGTAAAAGAAATTCGTCTTGAACTTGTGTCTTTTCTTTATATATTTGAATAGCTAATGTTGAGCATTTTTCATAACATTCACTGCAAACATTTGGAACTGAGGATAATTGATAAATAGCCTTATCATATTGTCCTACTTGCCTAAAATGCTCAGCTTCTTTAATCATAGCTTCACAGTTGTTCTGATAGAAAGAAACAATCTTAGATTTACTATCTTCTATAAAGTTTTTAATCTCTGGTTTATTGACATTTATGTTCTTAAATGCAGAAATATAAGATTTTGTTATATTTGTTCCAATTCCTATTAAAGGCATTGTAAAAGAAGAATAAATCTTATCTTCTTGTATATCTCCAATCATAAATGTTAATTCCATCTTTTGAGAAATGCGTTGAGGAGTACTTGCTACTATATCCTTTGATAGAATATTTACTTTGGCAGTTAGTACAAACCGATTGCTCAATTCATTATCAGCTATGCCATTAAGAGTGACAATTTGAGACAACTTAGTTTTAAGGAGTTTTTCGGCTTCATCAGGAATTTCTTCATAAGAAGGAATATAGGCTTGAATTGTTATCTTTCCAATATCATCTTTTATCTGTGCAATAGATTTTATTGCAAAAGAAAGAATAGATAGTATAATAATTAATCTTTTCATAACCTTATTTTTCTCCTAACACAATTATAGCTTCTCCTAAACCTCTTATCATTAATTTTGAAGGTATATTAAAAGGAGATTTTGCTAAATATTTTTGTAATTCTCGTGCAAAAGAACGTGCATCCATATTTAGCCCTCTTTTATCTTTTAAAGGAATATGAACTTGCTCGAATTGGGCAAAATTTTCGGATGCATCAGATAAGTTAAACTGTTCTTTTACTGTGTTTTCTTGTAACCAATACTGAATCTGAGTTAATAATTCTTCTCCCCCAAATTCACTTTCCAAATCATTATCCCAGTTATCCCATGAACGAACAGTAAGAATGATTTCTCTTCCATCCTTTTTCATTTGGTCATAAAACTCATCTAATTGCTTATCAAATGGTTTAATATTCTTCTTAATTATACTTTGCAATGAAGCAGGAATGTCTTTCCCTTGCATTTGTTGAGTGTTAGTTGCCGTTGCTATTCTTTTACTGGTATATGCGTCAAAGGCTTCTAATGTAATAGTTAAAGAACCTTCTGAATTTAAACTCCAGCCTAATTGGATAATAATATCGGCTTTGACTCTACGTTTAAGTACATCTAATGGACTTTCCGACAATTGGCTTCCGTTTGTTTTGCTAAATGTCATATTATCTTCTGCGGTACGCATATTCAGATTCTTTATTTCCATTTCCGCATCCTTCAAACTGTACCCTAATTCTACCATTAATTCGCCAACTTTACTAATGGCAGCAGGTAATTCAACATCTTCTTGAAATGCTTGTACATAGTTAGGTACACGTACGCTCTCCCCTTGATTTTGATATTCAGACATAAAGTAACGTTGTGTACACCAATTATCACTTGGTAGTATCATCAAAGTAGGTTTCTTTTGAGCTATTATAGTAGATGATACAATAGCACATAGAATAAGTAAAAGGTTCTTTCGCATTTTTCTTACTACACATTAGGCTCAAAGTGTTTTTGATAGGTATAACATAGTACATAAAAAAGAAAGTGTGAGCCTATTAGTTCTCTTCCCATTGATTGGCTCTGGACTGCCTACGCTAAAGAAAAGAAAAAACAGCTCACACCTTTGGCTATATATGTTAGGTACATATATGACAACCAAAGGAGAACGCTTTCCAATATTCCATTAGCGTATGAATTGTCCAGATTCATCAATGTGGAATAAAGCTAAACGCTTCCTAAAATTATGTCTTGTTGCATTTGCAACGGCACAAATATAAGAAGAATTTAGCAATCACGTTCTATGTGAGCCGTTATTTTTGCAAATATACCTTTTATATCAGAAACTTAGCATATCATAAGTTTCTAAAAGTTCTTCTGTTCTTAGTCCTAAATACCGTCTTGTTGTCATTACATCGGCATGGTTGAACAATTCGGAGAGTTTGATTAGAGCCATTTCACTATTGCTACCAGCAGCCTCAACAACTTTGCGACCAAAGGTCTTTCTGAGTGAATGAGTTGAAAAATGTTCAACTTTAAGTTTATACTTCTTTTTTATCTCTTTAAATAGTACGTTTATTCTTTGTGTCGAATATACGGTTTTCTTTCTGCTGATAAAGCATTTCTCATGCTTATCTGTTATCTTTAGTGCTGTATAACAGTCATTGATATGCTTCTGAAAATCCTCGTTTATCCTTATTTCCCTGCGTTTTCCAGTCTTTTTTTCGATGAGAGCAAACTTTGTATCATCTAAAATCATCGTCCAATCTAAGCTAAGCAAATCGCTTATACGAAGTCCAAAGAAACAACCACAGCCAATTAACAGACTTAATCGGTATTCTCCATCTCTATAAAGTTTTCTCACTAAAGATAACATTGAATCCCATTCTATGTAATCACTCGTAACATTGCTATTTTTAATACTCATATTCGATTTGTTTTATTTATCCGATGCAAATATATTGCATATATTTAATATATGCAATATAATCATAGTTAATCCAAGTTAATTTTATTACATATATTGCATAAATGTAATATTACGTGTAATTTTGTTGTGTTATAAACGACTTTATTATGATTGAAGAAAAGCAAGAACGTACAGTTATTCATTTAGAAATAGACAATAAACATTATTATTATGGTTCTATTGCCAAACTTTGTGAGGATAATCCTAAAGAGGTTATTGGTATTGGTTATGCTTCTCTCCGTAACTATGGACTATCTGAAACAAAACCATACCAAAACTCAAAATGTATTATAAGAAAAGGAATATTACATACAAAATCTGGACTTCGTGGAAAAAAGTCTATCCTTGATAGTGATTAATGGCATAAAAGATATTCTATTAAATTGTAACTCTTTCTCTTTTTAGGGTCTTGTACTCTTATTATTCTACTTGTAGAAATAAGATAAAGTTTTAATAACCATTCATCAGATAATATCTGTTGATTATGGTAAAAGCAATCTATGTTTGTTCCTATTTTCTTTAGATTTTCTTTTATGATTTCATTTTTTAATCTAACTTCTGCTCTGCATATTTGTTCACATTGAATATTGTCTTGAATGTATGTTTTATATGGACTTTGTTCTTGTATTTCTTTTGATTTGTCATATATCATTAATCTCATATTTTTCTTATTGTTTCTGATTTCCATGCTTATGTTTTGATAAATATTTTTTCTACTGCCTTTACTAAAGAAAATAACGCTATTTACAAGTTCTTCCATGTTTGTATAAGCCTTTTTATGCATATTCCGGAGCATACCCGTTCACATTCCGGTAGCCT